>Ga0070739_10002951_pt1 | contig 21841 bp, 22 predicted proteins | sample Coa_R1_7_FD_66445 | JGI IMG/M metagenome (GOLD analysis project Ga0070739, IMG submission 66445) | Surface soil microbial communities from Centralia Pennsylvania, which are recovering from an underground coalmine fire - Coalmine... | ecosystem: Environmental > Terrestrial > Soil > Unclassified ... | reverse complement strand
GAGCCCCGCTTCGCGACGCTCGTGCAGTTCACGCCCCTCGTGGCCGACCCCGCCGGCCGCATGCCCGCATGGTGGTTCGAGCCCGGTGCGGGCGGTGGCTGGCTCGGTGCATCGGGGTCGCACGCGGTCGACCAGGTGCGGACGTGGCTCGGTGAGTTCGACACGCTGAGCGCGTCCTTGCGCGTCGTCTCCGCGCGTGACGTCGGCGCGGAGGACTCGTTCACGATCCGCTTCACGCTCGAGTCGGGTGTCGACGGAGTGCTCCAACAGACCGCGGGCGCGTGGGGTGAGCCGACCGGGATCACGCGCGTCGCGGGGAGCGACGGCACGTTGTGGATCGACGACGGCGTCGTACGGCTCGCCGACCGCCTCGGCGAGCAGGTCGTGCCCGTCCCGCCCGACCTCGCGCTCCCTGCCGCGTCACCGAGCGACGACCCGCGCGAGCGCTTCACGCACCTCGAGCTCGGCCCCTACACACGGTTGTGCGAGGTGCTGCGGGCCGGGGTCGAGGGTCGCCCGCTCGAGGCCGCGGTCCCGGTGCCGACGTTCGCGGACGGCTTCGCGTGCATGCAGGTGCTCGACGCGGTGCGCCGGTCGGACGCGCGCGGCGGCGACCGCGTGCCCGTCAAGAGCGGCGTCTAGCTAGCGCCAGGGCGTGCCGAAGCGGTCGCGGTGCGTCTTGCCCGCGACCGGCTCGCGACGCGGCGGGCCGAGCGTGCGGGCGGGATGCCCGAGCGGCACGACGGCGAGCGCGCGCACGTGGTCCGGCAGGGCGAGCAGCTCGCGGAGCTCGGCGTCGAATCCCGTCGCGAGCGTCGTGAGCGCCGAACCGAGTCCGAGCGCGTGCGCGGCGAGCAGCAGGTTCTGCACGGCGGGGTAGACGGACGCCTCGAGCACCGGCTCCAGACAGAACGAGGTGTCGCCGCACACAACGACGAGCACAGGTGCGCCGGCGACGCCACCGGTCGCGCCGCGGTCGACGTCCGCGAGCATCGTGTCGGGGATGCGGCCCCGCTCGAAGTCGCGCCCGTGCGCCTCCCACGCCCGCCGTGTGAGCTCGCCGATGCGCGTGCGGAGCGACTCGTCGCGCACGACGACGAACTGCCACGGCTGGCTGTTCTCGGCGCTCGGTGCGTACGTCGCCGTCTCGAGCACGCGCTCGACGACCGCGTCGTCGACGGGCTCGTCCGTGAAGGCTCGGTGCGCGCGCAACGTCCGCACGACGTCGAAGAAGCGCGGCTCGGTCACGGTGTTGCGCTCGCGATCAGCGCGAACGTGTTCACGTAGTCGATGCGGAGCTCGCGTGTGTTCGCCCACTCGCGCCACTGCGGCGTGTCGGAGCCGAGTCGCTGCATGACGAGCGGCGTCATCGACGCGAACACGGCCTCCGGGTCGTCGCGGTCGATCTCGTAGAGGTGCAGGAAGCGCGGCGACGCGCTCGGTGTCGCGTTCTCGTAGGGGGTGATCATCGTGTAGCCGGGAACCGCGGCTTCCGCGATGTGGCGGATGTGCACGAAGTCGCCCCAGTCCCGGAGTGCCTGCGCCTCGCTGTCGTGGCGCGGGCTGATGAGTACGAGTGACAGCCCGACGGTCGGGCGTCCGCTCAGGCGTCCCTGCCCGGGGCGCGCGTGATGACGGAAGTGGTGCGCGCGCACGTCGGCCGGGACCTCCGGCGGCGCGAACCGGTCGTCGACCTCGTAGACGCCCAGGAGATCGAACTCCGGGATGCGCCGCGGGAGGTCCTGCCGATCGCGACGTTCGTTGCGCCACCACGTCGCGCGTGACACGCCGTCGCGTGCGAGCACCGACGGCACGCGCGTCGACGCGTAGGCGTCGGCGGCGCGGTCGGTCATCTCCAGGTAGAGGCCCGGCGTGATCCGGTCTTCCATCCGCCCTCCCTGCGCGTGAGCGGCGGATTGTACGGCGGACGCGTCAGCCGACGACGGCCGTCACGCGTGCGCGCACGCGTCCTTCACCGTGCCGAGCTGCGCGCCGGCGAGGAAGACCGCGACGGACGCCGGCGTCGACGGGTCCACCGTGGCCGCGGCGGTGACGACGGTGACGGGTGCCTGCCACGCCTGGTGCCAGCGCGCACGAACGACGTCGCCGGTGTCGATCGCGTCCTGGTACGACGCGCCCGCGAGCAGCGCGAGAACCTGGTCGTGGATCCACGGCACGGTGAGATCGTCGCCGACGACCGCGCTCACGATCCGCACGAGGCTGTTTCGCAGCACGGTCGTCGCCTCGGGTGTGAGCGCGACATGCAGCGACGGTGCGGGCACGAGCGCCGCGACGAGCAGCGCGTCGCCGTGCTGCGCGCGGGCGAGCAACGTCGCGGCCACGGGAGTCGCGTCGACGGCACGCACCTCGACGGGGTCGCGCACCGAGACGGGCCCGGTCGCGCCGGGCGCGTCGTGGCGGGTCGTCATCGGGTCCACGGGGTACTCGTCGGCACGTCGGCCCGGCTCCGAAGGGTTCTGGGCGTCGAGAACCGGCCACGCAGCGCGCGCACGGGGCGGGGATCGTCCGGAATGTCTCGCGGGTACGGTCCCTCCGATGCCGCCGCGCCACCACATCGCCGTGCTCCTGGTCGATGATCATGCGATGGTCGCCGAGGCGCTCGTGCACACGTTGGGGGACGAGCGCGACTTCGAGGTCGTGGGTCGGGCGGGCACGGCGCGCCGCGCGCTCGAGCTCGTCCAGCAGCACACGCCCGACGTCGTGGTCGTCGACCCCGAGCTGCCGGACGCGAGCAGCGCGGATCTCGCGCGTGACGTCCGTGCCCACCGACCGGCGACGGTCGTCATCGCGCTGGGCAACTCGGAAGACGTCGCGACGCGCGACGCCGTCGTCGAGGCCGGTGCTGTCGCGTACGTCTCCAAGGCCGAGCCGGTCGACGCGTTGACCGACGCGATCCGCAGCGCGGCGGCCTCGGGTGAGGCCGCGGCGACGCGTCGTGCACTCGACGGCACGCGTCTCGCCGCTGCGTCACAGCTGACCCCCCGCGAGCGCGAGGTGCTCGGTCTGCTCGCGGAGGGGCTCTCGACCGAGGAGATCGTTGCGCGTCTCGTGCTGAGCCCGCACACGGTCCGCAATCACGTCCGCCGGATCCTGACCAAGCTCGACGCGCACTCGCGTCTCGAGGCCGTCGCGATCGCGGCGCGGACGGGCATCATCCGGTTGGCGAAGGCGCCCTCCGACCGTCGATGATCCGCCGTCGCTTTTCCCATTCGAGGCACGGGTAACCGGTGAACCGCGCGCGGGCAGGAGGCAGCGAACCTTGACGACGGCCCTCACGGACCTGCGCGAGCGCGTTCGCGCACCGTCCCCGGTCAGTCGCCCGCCGCTGCCGGTCAAGCACCGGCGACCGCTGACCCGGCCGGTGGTCGCGTACGTCGTCTCGCGCCTGCTCGTCTTCGCGACGGTCGCAATCGTCACGCTCGTGGGCCGCGCCGATCCGGGAAAGGGGCCGTGGCCCACGCTGCCGGGTCCGCGCGTGCCGTTCCTCCGCGCGCTCGGACGCTGGGACAGCGCGTGGTACCTCGCGATCGTGCGTCACGGCTACCGCGTCGAGTCGTCGCCGCCGAAGGGCCACGCGAGCAACGCGTTCTTCCCGCTCTACCCGATGCTCGTCCGCGGCGTCTCCGACGTCACCCGTCTCTCGCCATTGATCGTCGGCGTCATCCTCACGACGATCTTCGGCGGCGTCGCGACCGTCTTCGTCTGGCTCGTCGCGAACCGTCTCGCCGGCCGCCAGGTCGCGGACCGCGCGGCGATCCTGTTCTGCTTCTTCCCGGGCGCGTTCGCGCTGTCGATGGCGTACGCCGAGGCGTTGCTCGTCCTCGCGTGCGCGGTGAGCCTCCTCGCGCTGCTCGACCGGCGCTGGCTCCTGGCCGGCGTCGCCGCGGCGGTCGCGACGGCGACGCGGCCCAACGCGGTCGCCATCGTCCTCGCGTGTGCAGCCGCCGCGTTCGTGGCGTGGCGCCACGAACGCGACACTCGCGCGTGGATCGCGCCACTGCTGGCACCCGTCGGTGGTCTCGCCTACTTCACGTTCCAGTGCGCGCGAACCGGTGACTTCATGGCGTGGTTCCACGCCGAGCGCAACAACTGGCAGGACCACCTCGACCCCGGCGTGACCGCGTTCAAGCGCATCTGGCAGACGATCACCGGCCCCGCGCCGTCCCTCCACGCGGGCGGCCTCAACGTCCAGGTCGTCGCGGTGGGCATCGTGCTGGGCGTCGTCGGCATCGTGTTCCTGCTCCAGTGGCGCCCGCCGCTGCCCGTCACCCTGTTCGGTCTCGGCGTGATCGTCATGGCGTGCACCTCGGTGAACGTCGGCCCGCGCCCGCGCCTGCTGCTGCCCGCGTTCCCCGTCGCGATCGCGGTCGCGCGCGGCGTGCGCGGCAAGGCGTTCGTCGTCCTCGCGGTCGTCAGCGCGATCGGGATGGCGGTGCTGACCGGGATCACGGTCGCGTCGCTCGCCGCGACCCCGTGACCATGGCGCGCCCGACGCCCGTCGCGGCCCCGGTGCGCGCCGAGGCGCCGAGCGTCAGCCGTGGCGCGACCGAACCGGACGCCCGCCGGTCGGGGTCGCCCACCGCGGACCGAACGGCGGCCGTGTTGCGTGTCGTGCTCCTCGTCGTCGCGATCGCGTTCGTCGCCGTGTACGTCGCGATCGCCGTCGCGCGGATGCGCTACCCGTACGAGCTGGAGTGGATGGAGGGCGGCGTCCTCGACCACGTGCGGCGCGTCGTCCACGGTCACGGCGTGTACTCGCGGCCGTCGCTGTCGTTCACGCCGTACCTCTACACGCCGCTCTACTACTACGTCGCCGCGGTGCCGGCGAAGCTGTTCGGCGTCTCGTTCTCCTCGCTGCGACTGGTGTCGTTTCTCGCGTCGTTGGGCGCGTTCGGCTGCGTCGGTCTCCTCGTCCACCGCGAGACGCGCGACCCGTTCGCGTCGGTCGTCGCGGGCTGCATCCTCGCCGCGTGCTTCCGGCGCGGCGGGGCGTGGTTCGACCTCGCCCGCATCGACTCGCTCTTCCTCGCGCTCACGCTCGCCGGGCTGCTGCTGGTCCGACGGGCGCGCAGCCGCCCGGCCGCGGTGCTCGCCGCGCTCGTCATGGCCGCGGCGTTCTTCACCAAGCAGGAGGCGCTGCTGCCCGCGGTCGCGGCCGTGCCGCTCCTGTGGCGCGCACGGCGCACGCTCGCAGGCTGGTACGCGGGTGTGCTCGCGGTCGCGGTGGGCGGCGTGTCGGTCGTGTTCGAGGCGGTCTCGCACGGCTGGTTCTCGTTCTACGTGTTCCAGCTCCCTGCCCGTCACGAGATCGTGGGGCGCGAGTGGTGGGCCTTCTGGACGGAGGACCTGCTCGCTCCGCTCGCGGTCGCGACGCTCGTCGGCGCGCTCGGCCTGTGGTGGGCGTCGACGCACCACGACGTCGACGACGACGGCGTGCGCGTCGTGTGGTTCTGGGGCCCGGTCACCGCCGCCCTCGTGCTCGCTGCGTACACGGGCCGGTTGCACAGCGGTGGTTACGACAACGTGCTGCTGCCGTTGTTCGCGGCGCTGGCGCTGACGTGCGGGCTCGGGATCCACGCGGCGCGGACGCGCAGGCTCCCGGGGTTGCGCGCGTGGACCGCGACGGCGGTGCTCCTGCTCCTCGTCGCGCAGCTCGCGACGCTGACGTACGACCCGACCAAGCAGATCCCGTCGTCACGCGACCGCGCCGAAGGTGCCGCGCTCGTCGCACGACTGCGCGCGCTGCCGGGACGCGTGTACCTGCCCGGTCACGGCGCGTACCTCGAGCTCGCCGGCAAGCCGGGCGTGGTGCAGTCGGCCGCGTTCGAGGACGTGTTGCGCGCGAAGCTCGGCTCGACGAGCCGTGACCTCGGCCGCGCGCTCCACGACGCGATCGCGCATCAGCGCTACGACTGGGTCGTCGTCGACTCCGCGGAGACGTTCTCGTACCTGCCCCAGGGCTTCCGGCGCGCGTACGTCCGCGTCGGCTACGTCGGCGACCGCCACCACCCGCTCCTCCCGCTCACCGGGACGCCCACCGGACCGTTGACGGTCTGGGTACCGCGTCCCGCGGCGTAGTGGTCGCTACACGCCGAGGAGCCGGCGCGGGTTCGTGCACGCCATCGTGCGGATCTCGTCGCCCGTCAGGCCCGCGTCGGCGAGCGCGCCGGCGAACTGCGCGAACCCTTCGGCCGGGCGTGGGTTCGCCTTCTGCCCGTAGTCGGTCGCGAGCGTGACCCGGTCGATGCCGACCGCGCGCGCACATGCCGCGATGTCGGCGGGGGAGCGCGTCGCGATGTTCCCCAGACACGTCAGCGCGCACAGCTCGATGGTCGCACCGAGATCGGCGAGCTCGACGCACTGCTCGACCGAGAGGTTCGGGCCCGCGAGCTCCTCCATCGCGTGCGTCACGACGACCTTGCCGCGCCCCGCGAACTCCTCGGCGACCGCGAAGTGCTCCTGCGCGCTCACATGACCGGTCGCGAGGATGGCGTCGTGCGCGGCGACGAGCTGCATGATCTCGAGCGTCTCGGGCAGCAGCTCGTCGGAGTCGGGGTTCGTGACGGTGAGTCCGGGACCGGGGATGCCGAGCTGTGCGCCGATCCCGTTGACCTGGTCCTGCCGGCTGGACAACGTCGGCAGCCACACGACCTTCGCGCCGATCAGCAGCGCGGCTTCGACGGCCGCGGGGTTCAGACCACCGACCTCGCGGTCGCAGCAGATCCCACCGAACACGCGCACACCGTCGACGAGGCGGTCGACGATCGTCGCGAGCGCCGCGGTCGGGTAGTCGTGCGACTTCAACACGATCGCGGCGTGGCCGGCCGCGGCCGCGTCACGCGCCGCGTCGTAGGCGTCGACGGAACGCTCGCGGTGTGCGTCCGGCCCGAAGTGGCAGTGCAGGTCCGCTGCACCCGTGAGGTCGACCGTCGCCATGAGCGCGCGCCTCAGCCCCGTGACGGCCGCGAGCCGACCCGGTGCAGGGTGCCGTCCGGGTCGACGAACGCGAACTCGCGCATGCCGTAGTCGGTGTCCCGCACCTCACCGAGGCGACCCTCGACGCCGCAGGTCGACCACTCCTCCCGGACGGCGTCCGCGTCGGACACGTACAGGTAGACGACCGAGGCCGTCCGCTTCGGGTCGTGCTCGTCCCATTCGCTGACGTGGATCGACACGCGGTCGCGCTCGGCGTAGCCGTACCCGGTCCCGTGGCCGTACGCGCGCACGGCGAATCCCATCTTCCGGTACCGCTCGAGCGCGGCGTCCAGGTCGAGCACGGGGACGACGGGGGCCACGTCTTCGAACGCGGCGGGCGTGCTCATGGTGGTCTCCTCCGGGCGGGGTCGGCGGGCGGCACGACGATCGCACACGCCGTTGCCGCCGGGCGAGCGCGCTCGCCGTACACCGGCCGCCTTGCGGCGCGTACCGTCGCGCGATGCCCGTCCGACACGACCACGACGCCGGCGGACCCCGGGAGCTGCTGGACCGCAAGGCGGGATTGCGTGACGACGTGTGGGCGGCGCTCACCGACGCCAAGGTCGCGAGGTTCCCGGGTGCGTACAACCGCATCCCCAACTTCGTCGGTGCGGAGGCCGCGGCGGAGCGCCTGCGCGAGCTCGACGTGTGGCGCGACGCGCGCACGGTCAAGGCGAATCCCGACTCGCCGCAGTGGCCCGTCCGCCAGCGCGCACTCGAGGACGGGAAGACGCTCTACATGGCCGTCCCGCGGCTCGCGGAGGACAAGCCGTTCTTCCTCCTCGACCCCGCGCACCTCGCCGACGCTCCGCGCACGGCGAGCTCCATCAAGGGCGCGGCGCGCTCGGCGCGCGCGGTCGACGTCGAGGAGCTCGACGCCGTCGACCTCGTCGTGACCGGTTGCGTCGCGGTGAGCGAGGACGGCGCGCGCCTCGGGAAGGGCGGCGGCTTCAGCGATCTCGAGCTCGCGGTCGCGGCCGAGGCCGGCCTCGTCGACGCGCGCACGAGGATCGTGACGACCGTGCACGACCTGCAGGTGGTGCCCGCCGGTGTGATCCCGCGCGCGGAGCACGACTTCCTGCTCGACGTGATCGTGACGCCGACGCGGGTCGTCGCGGCGCGGCACCGCGGCCGGCGCCGCAGTCCACGCGTCCGGTGGGACGAGCTGACCGACGAGAAGATCGCCGCGATCCCGCTGTTGCAGCGACTGCGCGGGTCGGCTCGGGAGCCGTCCGCACGCCACCGCTAGAGTGACGCCGATGTCAGGTTCCGAGACGTCGCTGCGCCGCCGTGCCGTCCCCGCTCCCGGCGAGGCGCCGATGCCGGCGCCGAACGCCGCCGCGCTGCTGCGACGCAACGCGACCGATCCCGCGATCGCCGATCGACCCGCGCTGCGCTTCGGCGACCGCGTCTGGACGCACCGCGAGTACGTCGAGGAGTCGTGCCGGTTCGCCAACCTGTTCCTGGACCACAAGCCCGCCGACCGACCGCTGCACGTCGCGGTGCTGCTCGACAACACGCCCGACTACCTGTTCGCGTTCGGCGGCGCGGCGCTGTCGGGGTCGTGCGTCGTCGGGCTCAACCACACGCGCCGCGACGAGCACCTGCTCCGCGACGCCGACCACACGCACTGCTCGCTCGTGATCACGGAGCCTCGTCACCAGGCGCTGCTCGACCCGATCGCCGAGAAGCTGCCCGGCGGGCGCGACGCGGTGCTCGTGACGACCCGCTTCTCCGACGGCGACGATCCGGCACCCGCGTTCGGCACGTCGCTCGACGACGCGCTCGCGCGCGTGCCCGCGAGTGACCCCGGTCTCGAGCCGGTGGCCGACACGTTGTGGACGCTGATCTTCACGTCGGGGACGTCCGACGCGCCGAAGGCCGTCATCACGACGCAGCGCCGCATCCTCGTCACCGGGACGCGCATGGGCATCATCATGGATCTCGGTCCCGACGACGTCGGCTACGTCTGCATGCCGTTGTTCCACTCGAACGCGGTGATGGTGGGATGGGCGCCGTCGATCGTCCTGGGCGCGTCGGTCGGGCTCGCGCGGCGGTTCAGCGCGTCACGCTGGCTGGCCGACGTCCGCCACTACGGTGCGACGTACTTCAACTACACCGGCAAGCCGCTCGCCTACGTGCTGTCGACGCCCGAGCAGCCCGACGACGCCGACAACCCGTTGCGCGTCGCATTCGGCAACGAGGGGTCTCCGGAGGTCGTCGACCGGTTCAGCCGCCGCTTCGGCGTCGACGTGATCGACGCGTACGGCGCGACCGAGGGCGGCGTCGCCGTCAACCGCGACGCCGAGGAGCGCACGGGTGCGCTCGGTCTCGCGGGCGAGAACGTCGCCGTCGTCGACGAGGACGGCAACCCGAAGCCGTTCGCGCGCTTCGACGCGAGCGGCCGGCTCGAGAACGCGGACGAGTGCGTCGGCGAGATCGTGAACACCGCGGGCGTCGGGCCGTTCGAGGGCTACTACAACAACGATGCCGCGAACGAGCGCACGACCCGGTTCGGCTGGTACTGGACCGGCGACCTCGGCTACCTCGACGAGGACCGCTACCTGTACTTCGCGGGCCGGAACGCGGACTGGATCCGGGTCGACGGCGAGAACTTCCCGGCCGCGCCGATCGAGACGACGCTCGGGCACCATCCCGACGTCGTGCTCGCGGTCGCGTACGGCGTCCCCGACGACCAGGCCGGCGACCAGGTCATGGCCGGGCTCGTCATGCGTGACGGTGCGACGTTCGATCCCGTCGCGTTCGCGCGTTGGCTCGACGGGCAGGACGCGATCGGCCCGAAGTGGCGGCCGCGGTACGTACGTCTGCTGCGCGACCCGCCGACGACCGGCACGAACAAGATCGTCAAGCGCACACTCGTGCACCAGAAGTTCCGGTCGGACCGGGTCGGGGGCGACGAGGTGTACGTGCGCGGTCGTGGCGAGGACGTGTACCGGTCGTTCACCACCGACGACGAGCGCGCCCTCCACGACTCGTTCGTGCACTACCAGCGCGAGCGCTTCTGGGACCTGTGACCGCTCTTTCGAGCTTTTGGGAAGCGTCAGACACACATCGTGTGGATGACGCTTCACAGAACGGGGGGCGGTAGGTGGACCTGTCGTTCACCGCGGAGGAGCAGGCGTTCGCGGAGGAGATCCGCGAGTGGTTGCGCGGGAACCTCGAGCTGCCGCCGTCGTTCCCGTCGCTCGCCGAGGAGATCGAGTGGGGGCGGGCATGGCAGGCGAAGCTCGCCGGTGGCCGGTGGGTCGGGATCCACTGGCCGGCCGAGTACGGCGGGCGCGGCGCGTCGCCGGTCGAGGTCGCGATCTTCAACATGGAGTACGCGCGGTCGCGCGCGCTGCAGCCCATCAACCGCGTCGGGATCAACCTCGCCGGGCCGACGCTCCTCGCGCACGGCACCGAGGAGCAGAAGCAGCGTTGGCTCCCCTCGATCCTGAACGCGGACGAGATCTGGTGCCAGCTGTTCAGCGAGCCCGAGGCGGGCTCGGACCTCGCGTCCCTGCGGACGCGCGCGACGCCGGTCGAGGGCGGCTGGGTGCTGAACGGGCAGAAGGTGTGGACGAGCTACGCGCAGTTCGCACGGTGGGGGATCTGCCTCGCCCGGACCGACCCCGACGCGCCGAAGCACAAGGGGATCTCGTACCTCGTCGTCGACATGACCGCGCCAGGGATCGAGGTGCGACCGCTCGTGCAGATCACCGGCGACGCGGAGTTCAACGAGGTGTTCTTCGAGGACGTGTTCGTTCCCGAGGACCATCTCGTCGGCGGGCTCCACCAGGGATGGGCGGTCGCGAACACGACGCTCGCGCACGAGCGTGGCACCGCGTTCCCGTTCAAGGAGCAGGTCGTCCACGAGGTGTACCTCGACGAGCTGTACGCGCTCGCGTCGCGTCGCGGCGAGCTCGACGACGAGGACGTGTCGGACGAGCTCGCGCAGAGCTTCGTCGAGCTGCGGGTCCTGCGGCTGCACAACTGGCGCACGCTGTCCCGGCTCGCGCGTGGCGTCGAGCCCGGGCCGGAGTCGAGCGTGACGAAGCTCGCGTGGACCGACATGACGCAGCACCTGTCCGAGCGCGCGCTCGACGTGCTCGGCGACGCCGCGCCGCTCTGGGCGGGCGCCACGCACGAACCCGCGGGCGGGAAGTGGCAGCGGCAGTGGCTGTGGAGCAAGGCTGCGTCCATCGCCGGTGGCACGTCGGAGGTGCAGCGCACGATCATCGGCGAGCGCATGCTCGGCCTGCCGCGGGAGCCACCGCCGAAGGAGAAGGCGAAGCAGTAGCGTCGTCGCCATCATGAAGGTCCGGGGTCTCGATCACGTCGTGTTGCGCGTCGCCGACGTCGAGCGGTCGCTCGCGTGGTACTGCGACGAGCTGGGCTGCATGCCCGAGCGCGTCGACGAGTGGCGCGCGGGGACGATCTTCTTCCCGTCGGTGCGGCTGGACGCGACGACCGTCATCGACCTCCTGCAGGCGCCACGCGCGGACGGCAACGTCGACCACGTCTGCCTGGTGATCGAGCCCGAGGACCTCCAGGCGTTGAAGGACTCCGGACGCTTCGACGTGGTCGACGGCCCGGCGACGCGCTGGGGCGCGCAGGGCGACGGCACGAGCCTGTACGTCCGCGATCCGGACGGCAACGTCGTCGAGCTGCGCTACTACGGCGACGCGTAGCCGAGCTCAGATCGAGTACAGCCTCCGGCAGCTGTCACCCGCGATCTCGCGCTGCTGGTCGTCGGTGAGCCCGTCCATCGCCTCGGCGAGCTCCTCGGTCACGCCGGGGAACTTCGCGTCGGGATGGGGGTAGTCGCTCGCCCACACGATCCGCTCCGCGCCGACGAGCGGCGAGCGCGCGGTGAACGCGAGCGTCGACTCGTCGGGGTCGAAGCTGATCCAGCACTGCCGGCGGAAGTACTCGGACGGCGCGAGCTTCAGGCTCGGCACGTCCCAGGCGAAGATCCTCGCGTGGTGGTCGAGCCGCTCGAGCCACGGCACCACCCAGCCCCCGTTCGCCTCGAGGAACACGATCTTCAGCTCGGGGAAGCGCTCGCACACCCCGCCCGCGAGCACGAACGCCATCGTGTACATCATGTCGAACGGGTTCGAGATCGCCTGCGTGAAGTAGACGTTGTCGATCGCGCCGCGCTGGGCGCTCATCTCGGTCGGGCGTCCGGACGTGCCGAGGTGGTCGATGTGCAGACCGCGGCATGCGCCGGGCAGGTCGGCGAGCAGGTACGGGTGCAGCCCGACCGGTAGCCCGGCGTCGCACGCGGCGCGCCACAACGGGTCGTAGACGGGATCCGAGAACGGCTTCCAGTCGATCATCGGGTTCGGGCGCAGCATCACCCCGACGATGTTCGGCTTGCCCGCGACACGGCGGATCTCCGCGGCCGCGCGCTCGACGTCCTGCTGCGGCACGATCGCGACGCCGAACAGCCGGCCGTCACCCTGGACCGCGTGGTCCGACAGCCAGTCGTTGTAGGCGCGGCACTGCGCGTCGGCGAAGTCGACGTCGTCGATGCCCGCGATGCCGAGCAGCATCGTCGGGTACAGGACGGACTGGTGGATGCCGTCGGTGTCGAGGTCCGCGAGGCGCGCCTTGACGTCGTACGCCGCGGGCCGGACCTCCGTGTAGCGGAGCTCGCCGCGCTGCGCCTTCTCGCGCTCCTCGAGCGACATGCCGGCCGTCCCCGCGAGCGCGAGGAAGTTCGCAGGCGTGCGCTGCTCGCCGAACACGCACCACTCGTTGCCGTCGGCGTCCGTCTCGATGTGCCAGATGCGGTCCTCGTAGCCCTTCGGCGCGTACTGGAGCATGCCGGTCGGGTGCTCGAGGATGTGACCGTCGGAGTCGATGTACCGGATGCCGTTGCTCGCCATGGCGACCCGCTTTCGCCGGAGTCCGTCGACGAGGCGAGCGTGCCGCGGCGGCGGCCCGCGCGCAAGGGTGACGCGGCTCGCTACATGAACCGGCGGATGAGCGCCCGCTTCAGGCGCGTGTACGGCGGGTAGGCGACGTCGGGGTCGACGCGCGTCGACTTCGTCAGCACGCCCTTCTTGTGGCTGAACGTGTCGAAGCTCGCGTGGCCGTGATACGCACCCATCCCGCTCGGGCCGACACCGCCGAACGGGAGCTCGGGCACGGAGAGGTGCAGAAGCGTCCCGTTGACGCACACGCCGCCGGAGGTCGTCTCCTCGACGACCCGCTGCTGCACGGCCTCCGACTCCGAGAACACGTACAGGGCGAGCGGCTTGTCGCGCTCGTTCACGAACTCGATCGCCGCACCGACGTCGTCGACGGGCAGGATCGGCAGGATCGGCCCGAAGATCTCTTCGTGCATGACCGCGGTGTCGGGCCGCACGTCGCGCAGCGCGGTCGGGGCGAAGTACCGCGTGTGCGCGTCGCGGTCGCCGCCGAACGCGATCGCGCCGTCGTCGACGAGACGCTCCAGGCGCTCGAAGTGACGGTCGTTGATGATCCGCGCGTAGTCCGGACTGCGCCGTGGGTCGTCGCCGTAGAAGGACCGCACCGCCTCGCGCACGTCCGTGATGAGCGCGTCGTGCAGCTCCGCGTCGACGAGGACGTAGTCAGGCGCGACGCACGTCTGGCCCGCGTTGAGGTACTTCCCCCACGCGATCCGGCGCGCGGCGACGTCCAGGTCGGCGTGACGGTCGACGATCGCGGGGCTCTTGCCGCCGAGCTCGAGCGTGACCGGCGTCAGGTGCTTCGCGGCCGCCTCCATCACGACACGACCGACCGTGCCGTTGCCCGTGTAGAAGATGTGGTCGAAGCGCTCCGCGAGCAGCGCCGTCGTCTCCGCGACCGCGCCCTCGACGACCGCGACGCACTCCGTGTCGAGGTACTCGGGGACGATGCGCCCGAGCACGCGGGACACGTTCGCGGCGACCTCGGACGGCTTGAGGACGACGCAATTGCCCGCCGCGATCGCGCCGACGAGCGGCGCGAGCAGGAGCTGCACGGGGTAGTTCCACGGCGCGATCACGAGGACGACGCCGACGGGTTCGCGGTGCAGACGCGCCCGGCCGGGTTGCGCGAGCAGCGGCGTGTGGACCTTCTCGGGACGCATCCACCCGGCGAGGTGCTTGCGCACGTAGTCGATCTCCGCGACGGTGAAGCCGATCTCGGTCGCGTACGCCTCGGTCGGCGGCTTCCCGAGGTCGTCGAGCAGGGCGGCGAGCAGCTCCTGCTCACGCTCGACGAGCATCGTGCGCAAGCGGGACAGCTGCTCGAGGCGCCAGTCGAGCGAGCGGGTGCGGCCGGCGGCGAAGGTCGCGCGCAGGCGCTTGACGGTGTCGGGGATGTCGGCGACGGGGGTGGGCGTCACGTCGGTCATGCGCCCCACGCTAATGGCGTCGCTCGCGTGCTACCGCCCGGTCGTCCCGTCGATCAGCTCGCGCAGGATGTCGGCGTGGCCGGCGTGGCGTGCGGTCTCCTCGAGGAGGTGCATCAGCACCCAACGGAGGGTCACGGGTCGGTCGTCGCCGTCCATGTCGCGGCACATGTCGTCGAGCCCGGAGTCGTCGACGATCGCGTCGACGCGCGTCCACGTCGTGCGGTAGTCGTCGATCGCGGCCTCGAGGCCGGTGTCGGTCCGGATCGCGTCGATCGGCTGCCCCGCGAAGCGATGGACGACCCAGAGCGTCTCCGCGTACGCGAGGTGCTGGACGAGCCACAGCAGCGTCGTGCCGCTGTCGACGAGCCGGCGACGCGCGGCGTCGTCGTCGAGACCGTCCACCTTCCGCACCACCGAGTCGCGCTGGAACTGCAGGAGCGCGCGCAGCGTGGTGCGCTCGTCCGCGACGAGCTTCGGGGGCTTGCGATCGGCCATGGGTCGGCACGCTATTCGCTTGTACCGTTGCGCCCCCATGACGACGCGCGACTGGCTGGAGTGGCACCGCCCGTACGACGAGGACGGGTCGCCGTTGCAGCGCCGTCTCGCGATCGTGCAGCACCGGCTGCGTGACGCGCTCGACGCGTGCCCGCCTGGTCCGGTCCGTGTCATCAGCATGTGCGCGGGACAGGGGCGCGACGTCGTCGGCACGCTCGACGGTCACGCGCGACGTGGCGATGTCTCGGCGCTGCTCGTCGAGCTCGACGCGCGCAACGTCGCGTTCGCGCGCGGGGCCGCTCGTGCGGCCGGTCTCGACGGCGTGCGCGTCGTGTGTGGTGACGCGTCGACGACGGCCGCGTACGTCGACGCCGTCCCCGCCGACGTGGTGCTCGCGTGCGGCATCTTCGGCAACGTGTCCGACGAGGACGTCGCCCGGACGGTCGCGATGCTGCCGGCGTTGTGTGCGCCCGCCGCGACCGTCATCTGGACGCGGCACCGCAAGCCCCCGGACCTGACCGTGTCGATCCGTGAGTGGTTCGTCGACGCGGGGTTCGAGGAGGTCGCGTTCGACACGACGCCCGACACGTTCCTCGGTGTGGGGACGGCGCGGTTGACGGCCGAGCCGCACACGTACGTCCCCGGCGCCCGCATGTTCAGCTTCGTCGGCGACGGCTCCCTGGGGAACTGCTGACAGAGCCGGTGCACCACTCCATCGCGATGCGACCGTCGTGCTCGTCGGCCACCCCGAAGCCGAGCCGTTCGTACAGCGCGCGTGCGCTGACGTTGATCGCAAAGACGTGCAGTCGCACCGGCCGGGCGTCCTGCTGCCGCGCCGGCTTTCCTGACGCGCATTGACATCCGAACATATGTTCGCTATCATTCAGGCATGTTCGATCAGGGCGGGGTCGGGCACGCGGCGGAGACGTTCGATCAGTCCGAGTTGTTGGCGCGTCTGCGCGGGTGCTCGACGGAGGAGTTGAAGGTCGCGTTCGGGCAGTTGGACGCGTTGGAGAACGCGGTCCGAGTGCAGCGTCTGTTCGTGCTCGCGGTGTTGGACGAGCGCGAGGCCGGTGCGGACGACGGCGCGCTGGACACCGAGGCCTGGGTCGCGGCGCAGTCGTTGGTCACGCGTCCGCATGCGGTGCAGCAGGTCGCGACCGCCCGCGGGTTGAAGGAGCTCCCCCACGTCGCCGAGGTGGCGGCGCGCGGCGAGCTGAGCTGGGATCAGCTGGTGCCGTTGGCGGAGATCGCCGACGCAACGAGCGACGAGTGGTGGGCTGCACATGGGCGCGGCTATTCGCCCGCGCAGCACGGCTATCGGGCGCGCGTCAGGCGCACGGCGCGCAACGAAGAGGACGTGGCGCGCGAGCGGCAGCGGTCGTTGGTGTGGTGGTTCGACGCGCGGATCAAGATGCTGCGACTGAAGGGCCGGCTCACCGCGGAGCAGGATGAGCGGCTGACGCGGGCGTTGGAACGGATCGTCGAGCGCGACCCCGTCGGCCCGGACGGCAGTGTCGAGTCGTGGGAGCAGCGGTACGCGGACGCGCTCGCGGACCTCGCGGGGATGAACCTGGCCGCGGACAGCGACATGGATCGGGCGTGCGTCGTCGTGCACGTGGAGCACGACACCGCGACCGGCTCGTCGGTGAACACGACGAGCCGTTGTCGCCGGAAATGTGTCGTCGGCTGGGCTGCGACGCGTGGATCCAGGTGTTGATCCGCGACGCGTTCGGCAACCCCGTCGGCCTGAGTGCCCGACAGCGAACGGTGTCTCCCGCGTTGGCGCGCGTGTTGCGCCATCGGGACCGGACGTGCCGGTTCCCGGGGTGCACGCGCACGTGGGGGCTGCACGCACATCACATGGTGCACTACGAGCACGGTGGGCCGACCGAGGCGGGGAACCTGCTGATGCTCTGCCCCCGCCATCACCGTTGGGTGCACGAACACGGCTGGCGAGCGCGCGGCGATCCGAACCGCGCCGACGGACTGGTGTTCCGACGACCCGACGCGCGCACCTACGCGCCCGGCCCACCACCCCTCGACCCGACCACCCGGCACCGCGTGTTCGCGGCGTAGCGCGGCGCGCGGCTCAGAGAAGATCGGGTACGCCGGCGAGGTCGGGCAGGACGGCGACGACGCGGTCGTCCGCATGCTCGGGCGCGCCCGGGTCGTCCCAGTGGCCCTCGCGGCGCAGGTACACGGCGGACATGCCGACCGCGTGGGGGCCCTCGACGTCGGGGCCCCAGCTGTCGCCGACGAACAACGTCTCCGACGCGTCCGCTCCGACCTCCTGGAGCGCGCGTCGGAAGATGCGCGGGTGCGGCTTGCGCGCGCCGGCCCAGGCGGACGAGACCTGCGCGTCGAAGTACTGCGTGAGGCCGGCGTCGTCGACGGCTTCCGCGAGGTCCCAGTCCCAGTTCGAGCAGATGGCGAGGCGCAGGCCGCGCTCGCGCAGCGCGGCGAGCGTGCCCGGTACCTCGGGATACGCCTCGAGCACGCGCTGGGTCGCGCCGGCGCGCAGCTTCTCGACGATCGACTCGTACTCGTCGGGATGGACGTCGGTCTCGGCGAGCATCCCGAGCGTCCGCTCACGCTGCCAGGCGACGTAGTGGTCGCGGCTGCGCGAGTGCTCGAGGTGCTCGACCCCGTCCATCCCGTCGTTGAACCAGCGCCGCTGGGTCTCGGCCGGGAGCGTGTAGCCGTGCTCGGCGAGTACCTCCTCGGCGGAACGCCACTGGGTCGCGCGCGCGAGCGTCCCGTAGAAGTCGAGCAGGACGGCCCGGAACGGCATGGTCGGATCCTCGCGCGCTGGGTACGGTCGCCCCGTGATGGGGGCCCGCGCGGTCGCCGTGGTGCTCGCGTCGACGACGCTCGGAACGCTGCTGGCGGCGTGCGGGTCGGGTCCGTCCGGGGCGGGCACCTCTCCCCGGTCCCGCCCGACGACCAACCGGGAGGCCCCGATGACGATGACGCTGTCGAGCGCCCTGTTCGCCGACGACGCCATGATCCCGACCCGCTCGACGTGCGACGGCGAAGACGTGTCGCCCCCGCTGACGTGGGAGGGCGTCCCGCCGGGCGCGGGCGAGCTCGCCCTCACGATGGTGGATCCCGACGCGCCCGGCGGGACGTTCGTCCACTGGGTCGTGTGGGGCATCGACCCGGCGACGCACGAGCTCGACGAGGGCGTCGTCCCCGACGGCGTTCACCAGGGCCGGACGGGCTTCGGCAAGACCGGCTACGGCGGCCCGTGTCCACCGAAGGGCGACAAGGCGCACCGCTACGTCTTCACGATCTACGCCCTCTCGTCCCCGGTCGCGCTCGCGGACGGCGCGTCGATCGACGACCTCCGCTCGAACATGGACGGGAACGTCCTCGCCGAGGGGACGCTCGTCGGCCGGTACGGGCGTTAGCGCCCGCGGAAGGCGTCGAGCAGCGCGTCGAGGTCGAGCTCCGCGTCGCGCGTCTGCAGCCCGACCGCCAGCGCGTCGTCGAAGCGGGCGTCGAGGTCGGGGTCGGCCACCGTTGCCGCGAACGCGGCGCGCTCCGCGGCGAGCCCGTCCTCGAACGACGCCGCGCCGGCATCGACGGCCTGCTTCGCGAGACGGATCGCGTGTGGTGGGAACGACGCGATGCGGCGCGCGAGCGCGTCGACGAACGGACCGATCTCGTCCGCAGGGAGCGCGCGGTTGACCCAGCCGTAGCGTTCCGCCATGAGCGCGTCGAAGTCCGCGCACCCAGTAACGATCTCGAGCGCGCGTGCGCGACCCACGAGCCGTGCGAGCCGCTGCGTCCCGCCCGCGCCGGGGATGATCCCGAGCGCGACCTCCGGCTGGCTCAACACCGCGCGACCGATCGCCGCGAACCGCAGGTCGAGCGCGAGCACGAGCTCGCTCCCGCCACCACGGGCGCGACCCTCGAGCTGCGCGATCGTCACCTTGTCGAGCGTCCGCCACCGCTCCATGAAGCCGTGGATGCCCCGCATGGCCTCGGTCGCGGTCGCCGCGTCGCGCGGTAGCCCGCGGATCATCGCGAGGTCCGCGTGCGCGACGAAGTACTCCGGATCCGCGCTCCGGAACACGACGACGCGCAGCCCGTCGTCGGCGGCCAGCTCGGCCTGCAGGCCGTTCAGGTCGGTGACGAGCGCCGCGTCCAGCAGGTTCATCGGCGGGTGGTCGATGGTGACGACGGCGATCCCGCCGTCGCGGTCGACGTGCAGCGTCGTGTACGGGTCCGGCATGGGCGCAGGCTCGCACGTGACAGGCGGCGCCGTCACTACAGCCGGCCGTCGCCGGTGACGACACTGGGGCGTGGAGATGGACGATCGGCGCTTGCGACTGGTGCTCGTCGCGGTCGGGCTCTCGCAGATCTGCGTGACGCTCGACTACTGGTCGCTCTCGGTCGCGCTGCCGCCGATGTCGCACGACCTGCACGTCTCGACCACCGACCTGCAGTGGGCCATCAGCGGGTACGTCCTCGCCTTCGCCGCGGCGCTCATCGCGGCGGGACGGCTCGGTGACATCTTCGGCCGCCGGCGCATGCTGATCGGCGGTGCCGCCGTGTTCGGCGCCGCGTCCGCAGTGTGCGGGCTGTCGAACGGCGTCGGGCTGCTGGTCGGCGCCCGGGCCGTCCAGGGCATCGGTGCAGCCGCGCTGTTCCCCGCGAGCATGGCCGTGCTCGTCGACGCGTTCCCGGCCGATCGGCAGGCGCGCGCGATCGGGATCATCGTGGGCATCTCGGGGATCGGCATGGCGCTCGGCCCGTTCGTCGGCGGGGTGCTCACCGAGACGCTGAGCTGGCGGTGGATCTTCTTCGTGAACGTTCCCGTCGCCGCGGGCGCGATCGCGCTCGTGACGACGTTCGTGCGCGAGTCGCGTGACGAGACCGCGTCGCGTCACGTCGACCTTCCCGGTCTGCTGACGGTCAGCGGCGGCATCGTCGCGCTGACGCTCGCGATCGACCGCGGTCCGGGCTGGGGATGGGGATCGGTGCGCATCGTCGGTCTCCTGGTCGCGTCGGCCGTGTTGCTCGTCGGCTTCGTCGTCCTGGAGCACCGTGTGCGCGCGCCGCTCGTACCCCCCGCGCTGCTCCGGAACCGCCCGCTGATGGTGATGTCGGGCGCCGGGCTCGCCGGGAACTTCACGTTCGCGCTCGCCGTCTTCTGCGTGACCTTGTTCTTGCAGCAGGTGCGCGGCGTGTCCGTGATGGTTGCCGGCGTCCTGTTCCTGCCCCTCTCGATCGGCGCCGCCATCGGCGGTCCGCTGTCCGGGAAGCTGAGCCAGCGCTACGAGTTGCGGACGCTCATGGGTGCCGGCCTGCTCCTGTCCGCGCCCGGGTTCGCCGTGTTCTCCGCGTCGACGGGATGGCCGACCTACTTCGTCGGCGCGTCGCTGGTCGGCCTGGGCCTGGGTCTCGCCTACGCGGCCACCAACTCGGGCACGCTCGCCGTCGTTCCCGCGGCCGAGTCCGGCGCGGCATCGGGGTTCGTGACGACCGCGCTGCTCGTCGGGGCCGCGCTCGCGACGACGCTCACCGCGACGCTCATCGAGCAGCTGCAGCACGGCCACGGTGCGCACGCCGAGGGACTCGCCATCGAGGGCGTCCTGCGCGTCGGCGTCGTCGTCGCGCTGCTCGGCGCGGCCGTGCTCCCGCTCGCGCGCGAGCGAGCGAGAGCTACGCGTCCGGAGGTCGCTGCGACGTGAGCGGCTCGAGCCCCGCGAGCGCGCGGGCGGCACGCAACGCGAGCGCGACGATCGTGAGCGTCGGTCCGTAACCCGTCGACGTCGGGAACACCGACGAGTCGGCGACGAGCACGTTGTCGACGTCGTGCAGGCGCTGCCAACGGTCGCACACGCTCGTGGTCGGATCGTCACCCATGCGCGCGGTCCCCATCACGTGACGCGACGCCGGCGCCATGAAGTCGGTGTCCGCGCCGGGCTCGCCCACGAGCGGCGGCGACGTGACGCTGAACGCATGCGTCGCGCCCGCCTCCTTCATGACCCGCTCGAGCAACGGCGCCCAGTGTCGTGACGCGGCGATCTCGTGACGATGGGGCCGGTACGTCACGCGCCCGGCGGGGAACCCCCACACGTCGCGCACGGCCGGGTCGAGGTCGACGCGGTTCGTCGCCTGGGGCATGTCCTCGCCCTGGACGGTGAACGCGCCCATGTGGTCGCGCATCGCCGAGTGCAGCATCGCGGCGCTGTGGTGACGGCCCGCGCCGGTGTGGATCGCCTCCATCAGCGGTAACGACGCACCGCCGTGCTCGACGATCCCGCCCCGGAAGTAGGGCAGCCCGGCGGCGCGCGCGGCGGCGAGCGCGTCGTCGTCGGGAACGAGGAAGTCGTCGTGCAGGTGCGTCACCGCGCGCCCGCGGTAGGCGTGCAGGCGGAACGGGAAGATGCCGAGCGTGAACGTCTGGAAGTGGTACATGAGGTACCGGCCGACGAGGCCCGAGGAGTTCCCGATCTCGGAGCGCAGCAACAAGCGCGGGGTCTCGAACGCGCCGCACGCCAGCACGACGTGGCGGGCCCGGATCTCGTGCGTCGTGCCCTCGACGTCGCGGTAGCGCACGCCGCGCGCCTGCCTGCCGCTCGGGTCGAGCACGACGTCGACGACGTACGATTCCGGCCGCACGTCGAGACGTCCGGTCCGCAGCGCGTTGCGCAGCGGTGCGATCGGGTCGCCCTTCGCCTCGATCGGACAGCCGTAGTACGCGCAGAACCCGCAGTTGTTGCACGCCGGACGCCCGTCGTACTCGACGCTGTTCGCGCCGGTCGGCGCGCGGTAGGGGTGCAGGCCGAGCTTCGTCGCGGCGGCGCCAGTCAGCACGGCGACGAACATGTCGGGACCGGGCGGCATCGGGTACGGGCCGGATCGCCACGACGCGAACGGGTTCGCGGTGTGGTCGCCCGCCACGCCGATCAGCCGCTCCGCGGCCGCGTAGTACGCCTCCATCTCGTCGTAGTCGACCGGCCAGTC
>Ga0070739_10002949_pt1 | contig 21844 bp, 23 predicted proteins | sample Coa_R1_7_FD_66445 | JGI IMG/M metagenome (GOLD analysis project Ga0070739, IMG submission 66445) | Surface soil microbial communities from Centralia Pennsylvania, which are recovering from an underground coalmine fire - Coalmine... | ecosystem: Environmental > Terrestrial > Soil > Unclassified ... | reverse complement strand
TAGCCGATCATTGCGGCGTTTTTGCGGTCGGCGCGAGGCGGCGCCGCGCCGCACGTTTCGGGCGCGCCGCCGTTGCGGTAAGCTTGCGTCATGCCGCTCGACCCGACGCCGCTCCGCAACGCCGTGCGGCGCCTGCGCGAAGGACTGGCCCGGCACCGCGCCGAACCGGCGGACGAGCAGCTTCGCGACGGGCTGATCCAGCGCTTCGAATTCGCCTACGAGCTGAGCCACCGGATGCTGCGGCGGCGCCTGGCGGAGGACGCCGCCTCGCCCGATGCCGTCGCGGCGACGGCATTCGCCGAGCTGATCCGCGCCGGCAACGAGGCGGGGCTGGTGCGCGGCGCGTGGCCGGCATGGCGGCGGTTTCGCGAGATGCGGGCGCGAACGAGCCATACCTGCGATGCCGGGACGGCGGCGGAGGTGGCGGCGGCGATCCCGGAATTCCTTGCCGAGGCCGAGCACCTGCTGGCGGCGCTGGAGCGGCGCGGGTGACGCGGCCGGCGCTGACGGCGGCGGAGCGCCGCATCGTGCGCGAGGTGCTGGCGGCGCACCTGCCGGCGGGGGCGACGGTGTGGGTGTTCGGCTCGCGCGCGAGCGGACGGGCGCGGCGCCATTCCGATCTCGACCTGGCGATCGACGCCGGGCGGCGGCTCAGCCTCGACGAGACCGCCATCCTCGCCGAGGCGTTCTGCGAGAGCGACCTGCCGTTTCGCGTCGATCTCGTCGATTGGCAGGCGATCGGCGACGGGTTCCGCCGCCGGATCGCAGCCGAGCGGTTGGACGCGGCGACGGCGATCGGGGTATCCTAGCCGCCGGCGATTCCCGCCCGCGAGGAGGCCGCCCGATGGACCCGCACACGCTCGCCTGGCCGAAAGAAGGCAATTCGCGCGTCCCCTACCGGGTATTCAGCGACCCCGAAATCTACCGCGCCGAGCTCGAGCGCGTGTTTCTCGGGCCGACCTGGCAGTTTCTCGCGCTCGACGGCGAATTGCCGGCCGCGGGCGACTACAAGACCGGATTTCTCGGCGAGACCCCGGTCATCGTCACTCGCGGCGAGGACGGCGAGATTCACGCGATGGTCAACCGCTGCGCCCATCGCGGCAACCTGGTGTGCCTGAAGGAGCGCGGCCACGCCGATGCGCTGACCTGCGTCTATCATTCGTGGAGCTACGACCTCTGCGGCAACCTGAAAAGCGTCGCGTTCCGCCGCGGCATCGCCGGCAAGGGCGGCATGCCCGAGGATTTCCGCCTCGAAGAGCACGGGCTGAGAAAGCTGCGCACCGACCATTTCGCCGGGCTGGTGTTCGGCACAGTGTCGGAGGCGGCGCCGCCGCTCGCCGACTATATCGGCAACCTGATCGGCGCCCGCATCGGCCGGGTGCTGCACGCCAGGCCGAAAATCCTCGGCACCACCTCGCAGATCCTGCACAACAACTGGAAGCTCTACGTCGAGAACGTCAAGGACACCTATCACGCGACGCTGCTGCACACCTTCTTCGCGACGTTCCGGGTCAGCCGGCTGACCGCCGGCGGCGGGGTGATGATCGCCGAGGGCGGCGGCAACCACGCCAGCTATACCCGCGGCAAGACCGACCTGGTCGGCGCCGAGGGCAGCGACAAGCTCTATGCCGGCATCCAGTCGATGCGCGACGGGCTTTCGCTCAAGGACCCGCGGCTGCTGCAATCGGCCGAGGAGTTCGGCGACGACGTGACGGTGCAGATTTTGAGCGTCTTCCCCAATTTCGTGCTGCAGCAGATCCACAACTCGGTGGCGCTGCGGCTGGTGCTGCCGAAAGGGCCGGACGAGACCGAGCTGCAATGGATCTATCTCGGCTTCGAGGGCGACGACGCGGCGATGACCGAGTTGCGCCTGCTGCAAAGCAACCTGGTCGGCCCGGCCGGCTACATCTCGATGGAGGACGGCGCGGTCGGCGGCTTTGTCCAGCGCGCGATCAAGGGCTCGGAAGACGACCACTCGCTGCTCGAAATGGGCGGGCACGAGCACAATTCGCAGGAAACGCGCACCACCGAGGCCTCGATCCGCGGCTTCTGGCAGGCCTATCGCCCGCTGATGGGGTGGTGAAGCATGGACGCGGCCGAGGCGGTGCGCCGCCTCGAAATCGCCGACCTCTACGCCGGCTACGCGGATTGCCTCGATGCCGACCGGCTCGAGGACTGGCCCGGCTTCTTCACCGAGGACTGCCGCTACCGCGTCGTCTCGGCGGAGAATTACGAGGCCGGGCTGCCGCTCGGGATCATCTATGCGACCTCGAAGAACATGCTGATCGACCGGGTGATGGCCCTGCGCCGCGCCAACATCTACGAGCCGCAGCGCTACCGCCACCTGATCGCCAATATCCGCCTCGGCGCGGCGGCGGCTGAGGGGATCGCCGCCGAGGCCAACTTTCTCGTCGTGCGCACGATGCAGGACGGGGCGATGACGGTGTTCGCCGCCGGGCGCTATGTCGACCGCATCGTGCAAACCGGCGAGGGCTGGAAATTCGCGCGCAAGGATGCGGTGCTCGACAGCCGCCGCATCGACACCCTGCTGGCGATCCCGATTTGAGGGCGCTGCTCGCCGCCGTCGTTGTCTTGTGGGCGGGCGCCGCAGCGGCGCAGGCGCCGGTCGTCGTCGCCTCGAAGATCGATACCGAGGGCGCGCTGCTCGGCAACATGATCGCCGCCGCGCTCGAGGCCAAGGGGCTGCCGGTGACCGCCAGGATCGGGCTCGGCCCGACCAATATCGTGCGCGCCGCGCTGCTCGCCGGGCAGATCGACATCTATCCCGAATATACCGGCAACGGCGCGCTGTTCTTCCACCAGGAGGGCGATCCGGTGTGGAAGGACGCGAAGGCCGGCTATGCCCGGGTCAAGGCGCTCGACGCCGAGCGCAACCACCTCGCCTGGCTTACCCCGGCGCCGGCCAACAATACCTGGGTCATCGCCATCCGCCGCGACCTCGCCGGGTTCCCGCCGCACCCGTGCCTCGACGACCTCGCCCCCTATCTCGCCGCCGGCAAGCCGTTCAAGCTCGCCGCCTCGGCCGAATTCGTCGAAAGCCCGGCGGCGCTGCCGGCGTTCGAGGCGACCTACGGGTTCCACCTCAAGGCCGGGCAGCTGCTGACCCTGTCAGGCGGCAACACCGCCGCGACGTTGCGCGCCGCCGCCGAAGGCACCTCCGGGGTCAACGCCGCGATGGCCTACGGCACCGACGGCGAATTGGCGGCGCTCGGCCTCGTCGCGCTGTGCGACGACAAGGGCGCGCAGGTGGTCTACGCCCCCGCCCCGGTGGTGCGCGAGCCGGTGCTCGCCGCCCACCGCGGGATTGCCGGCGCGCTCGACCCGATCTTCGCCGGCCTCGCGCTGGAAACGCTGCAGCGGCTCAACGCCCGGATCGCGGTCAACGGCGAGGACCCCGGGGCGGTGGCGCGCGGCTACCTGAAATCGCAGCATCTCCTGCCGTGAACCGGGTGGCGCTGAGCCTCGCCGGCGCCGGCGCCGCCGCCTGTCTCGGCCTCGGCTTTCTGTCGCTGGCGCCGAACCGGCTGCTGTCGGGCCGTGCCGTGGCGCTGTGGGACGCGGCGGGACCCGCGCCGACGGCGGCGATCGTCGTGCTGCTGGCGCTGCTTGCGGCCTCCGCCTTCGCCGCACCGAGCCGGGTGCAGGCCGGGCTGGCGACGGCGCTGCTGCTGGCGGCGTTCGCCGCGGCCGGCGCCGGCGCCCGCGACCTCGCCGGCGGCGCGTCGGGACTGGCCCGGGTGGCGCTCGGCGCCGGGTTCTGGGTGCTCGCCGGGGCCGCCGCGCTCGCCGTCGTCGACGGGGTGCAGCGCGCCGGCCGCGGGCTGGGCGCGCCGCTCGCCGCCGCCGCGGCGGTCGTCGCCGGGCTTGCCGCGATGGCGGCGGCGGGATGGTTCGACGCGCTGTCCCTGATGCGCGAATACCACACCCGCGAGGCGGCGTTCGCCGCGGCGCTCGGGCGGCACATCGTGCTGGTCGCCGGCTCGGTCGGGCCGGCGCTGCTGATCGGCGTGCCGCTCGGCCTCGCCGCGGCGCGGCGGCCGCGCCTGGGCGGGACGATCTTTCCCGCCCTCAACCTGCTGCAGACGATCCCGTCGCTGGCGCTGTTCGGGCTGCTGATCGCGCCGCTGACCGCGCTCGGCCTCGGCGGCATCGGGCTCGCGCCGGCGCTGATCGCGCTGACCCTCTACGCGCTGCTGCCGGTGGCGCGCAGCACCGCCGCCGGCATCGCCGCGATCGACCCGGCGGTGACCGACGCGGCGCGCGGCATGGGGATGACGGCGCGGCAGATTTTGTGGCGGGTGGAAGTGCCGCTCGCCGTGCCGGTGCTGATCGCCGGGCTGCGCATCGTCACGGTGCAGGCGATCGGGCTGGCCGTCGTCGCCGCGCTGATCGGCGCCGGCGGGCTCGGCAGCTTTGTCTTCGAAGGGCTCGGGCAGAACGCCGCCGATCTGGTTCTGCTCGGCGCGCTGCCGGCGATCGGGCTGGCGCTGGCCGCCGATCTCGCGCTCCAGGGCGTGGCCGAGCTGGCGCGATGATCGCGATCGAGCATGTCAGCAAGGCCTATGGCGGCCGCAAGGTGGTCGACGACCTGTCGCTCGAAGTGGCCGAGGGCGCGCTGTGCGTGCTGCTCGGTCCGTCGGGCTGCGGCAAATCGACGACCCTGCGGATGATCAACCGCATGGTGCCGCTCGACGCCGGGACGATCCGGGTCGGCGGCGACGACATCGCCGCGCTGGCGCCGGAGGCGTTGCGCCGGCGCATCGGCTACGCGATCCAGTCGGTCGGGCTGTTTCCGCACTGGCGCGTCGCCGACAACATCGCCACCGTGCCGCGCCTGCTCGGCTGGCCGCGCCGCCGCGTCGAGGCGCGGGTGGACGAACTGCTCGACCTGTTCCGCCTCGACCCGGCGCAGTATCGCGGCAAGTACCCGCACCAGCTCTCCGGCGGCGAGCAGCAGCGGGTCGGCGTCGCCCGCGCGCTGGCCGGCGATCCCGAGCTGCTGCTGATGGACGAGCCGTTCGCCGCGGTCGACCCGGTGACGCGCGAGGCCTTGCAGGGCGAATTGCTGCGCATCCACCGCGCGACCCGCAAGACGATCGTCTTCGTCACCCACGACATCGAGGAGGCGCTGCGCCTCGCCAGCACGATCGCCATCCTGGAGGGCGGCCGGCTGGCCCAGTTCGCGCCGCCGCTCGACCTGCTGCAACGGCCGGCGAGCGATTTCGTGCGCCAGTTCGTCGGCGGCGGCGGCGCCGGGCTCAGGGTCCTGTCGCTGTGCCGGGTCGCCGAGCGCATGCGGCCGGGCGGGACGGCGCCGGGCGAGCCGATCGCGGCCGAGCGCTCGCTGCGCGACGCGCTCGAAGCGATGGCCGCGCGCCATGCCGATGTGCTGGCGGTCGCCGATGCCGGCGGCGCGGTGATCGGCACGATCGCGCTCGCCGATCTGGTGCGCGAATGAAGACCGCGGCGTTATGGCTGGGGCTGCTGTTCGCCGCCCTGCTGCTGGGGATGCCGAGGCTGGCCGCGGTGGCGCCGCCGGTCTATTCGCGCACCAGCTTTCTCGCGCTGTTCCTGTCGCATGCCGCAATGGTCGGCGCGGCGAGCATTGCCGCGGTCGCCGCCGGCATCGCGCTGGCGGTGTTCGTCACCCGCCCGGCGGGACGCGATTTCCGCGGCATCGTGCTGGCCCTGGCGACGATCGGCCAGACCTTTCCGCCGGCCGCGGTGCTGGCCCTGGCGGTGCCGGCGATCGGCTTCGGGCCGCGGCCGACGGTGGTTGCGCTGTTCCTCTACGGGCTGCTGCCGATCGTCGGCACCGCGATCGCCGGGCTCGAAACCGTGCCCGAGGCGGTGCGCGACGCCGCCGCCGGCCTCGGCATGTCGCCGGGGCAGATTTTGCGCCGGGTCGAATTGCCGCTGGCCGCGCCGGTGGCGCTGGCCGGCATCCGCGTGTCGGTGACGATCGCCATCGGCACCGCGACGATCGGCTCGACGGTGGGGGCGCTGACGCTGGGCACGCCGATCCTCGACGGGCTCGCCGCCAACAAGTTGCCGTTTGTCGTGCAGGGCGCGGTGCTGGTGGCGCTGTTCGCGATCGTCACCGATCTCGGCTTTGCCCGGCTCGAAGCCCGGCTGCGGCGAGATACTCGCTGACCGGCCCGGCCAGCTCCGGCGCGACGAGGCCGAGCTTGGTGCGGCGCCACAGCACGTCTTCCGCGGTCTGCGCCCATTCCTCCTCGACCAGCCAGCGCAGTTCGGCCTCGCCGAAGCCGGCGCCGAACTCGCGGCCGGGCGGCGCGGCGAGGATGTGGCGCGCCTCGCTGCCGTAGGTGCGGGCCAGCCGCGGCGGCACCGCGCGGGCGCCGTGCGGCGCCTCGCCCCCGGGAAGGATCGAGAAGGCGGTCCAGGCCGGGCCCATCCCCGGCAGATGGCGGCGCAGCCGGCCGAGCGCATGCTCGGCGAGGCGGCGGAAGGTGGTCAGCTTGCCGCCGAACACCGACAGCGCCGGCGGCCCCGCCTCGTCGAGGTCGAAGACGTAGTCGCGGGTCACCGCCGCGGCGGAGGCGGCGCGGTCCTCGTAAAGCGGGCGCACCCCGGCATAGCTCCACACCACCTCGTCCGGGCGCGGCGCGCGGGCGAACCAGCGCCCGACCGCGCGGCACAGATACTCGACCTCCGCCGCCGAGATCGCCGCCGCGGCGGGATCGCCGGAGAACGGCAGCTCGGTGGTGCCGATCAGGGTGAACGCGTCCTCGAAGGGGAGGACGAAGACGACGCGGCGGTCGTCGTTCTGCAGCAGATAGGCGTGGTCGCCGGCATAGAGCCGGCGGGTGACGATGTGGCTGCCCTTGACCAGGCGCAGCGCCGCCCCGGCGCGCAGCCCGGCGAGCCGCTGCACCCGCTCGACCCACGGGCCGGCGGCGTTGACGAGGACGCGGGCGGCGACCTCGCGCCCGTCGGACAGCGCCGCGTGCCACGTTCCGCCGTCGCGCTGCGCCGAGACCAGCGCGGTGCGCGGCAGGATCTGCGCGCCGCGCCCGGCGGCGTCGCGGGCATTGGCGATGACGAGGCGGGCGTCGTCGGTAACGCAGTCGGAATAGACGAAGCCGGCGCGCACGTCGGGCGCGAGCGGCGTAGCAAAGGCGCTGCCGGCGAGATCGACCGCCCGCGAGGCCGGCAGCGCGCCGGCGCCGCCGAGCCGGTCGTAGAGAAACAGCCCGGCGCGGACCAGCCAGCGCGGCCGCAGCCCCGGCCGGTGCGGCAGCACGAAGCGCATCGGCCGCACCAGATGCGGCGCCATGCGCATCAGCACGGCGCGCTCGGCCAGCGACTCGCGGACCAGGCGGAATTCGCCGTGTTCGAGATAGCGCAGCCCGCCGTGGATCATCTTGCTCGAGGCCGACGAGGTCGCGCCGCCGAGATCGCCCTGCTCGCACAGCACCACCTTGAGGCCGCGCCCGGCGGCGTCGCGGGCGATGCCGACGCCGTTGATGCCGCCGCCGACGACGAGCAGATCGACCGGCGCGCTCACGACAGCAGAAAGGCGGCGAATTCGGCGAAGCCGGCACCCGCCTCGGCCGCAGTCACATAGGCGGGCGGCGTCTGCATTCCGGCCGCGAACGGGCGGATATTGGCGACGCCGACGCTGTGCGGGAAGCCGGCGAACATCGGCTCGTCATTCGGCGAATCGCCGACGAACACGCAATCCTCGCGCAAATCGTCGAGCTCGCCGCCGTAGCAGTCGCGGAACAGGAGGCGGGTCATCGCCAGCTTGTCGTAATCGCCGAACCAGCCGTTGACGTGGATCGAGCTGATTTTCGCCGAAGCGCCGGCGGCGCGGAACAGGGCGGCGATGCGGGCGGCCTCTTCGGGCGGCAGCGGGCCGCAATCCTCGCGGTAGTCGATCGCCAGGTCGGCGATGCGGTAGGGCTGGTCGGCGGCGACGCGCGCGCCCGGCACGGCGGCGAGAATCTCGCCGGCGAGACGGTCGAGGCGCCGGCGCGCGGCGGCGCGCTCGGCCTCGTCCTGGGCGTAGCGCCGGGTCATCCGCCGGGCGCGAGGGTCGTAGCGGAAATAGAACGCGCCGTTCTCGCCGATGACGGCATCGACCGGCCAGAAGCGGGCGATCAGGTCGCACCAGCCGGCCGGGCGGCCGGTCACCGGAACGACGATGCGGCCGGCCGCGGCGAGCGCTTCGAGGGCGGCATAGGCGGCGGCGCCGAGCCGCCCGCCGCTGGTCAGCGTGTCGTCGATGTCGCACAGCACGAAGCGGATGCGGCGCCGCGCCGCCGCCGGAAATTCGCGCAGAGGCTTCATGGCTCACCTGGACAAAGCGGCGTTTTCCATTACCTTGCCGCGCCGTTGCGACTGGAGGAGCCCTGCCATGCACCGCGCCCTGCTGCCTGCCGCGATCGTCGTTGCCGCCGCCGCCACCCTGCTGACCGCGGCGCCGGCCCGGGCGCAATACGGCGCCATCGCCTACGACCCCGGCACGCATCGCGACGCGTGGACCTTCAACCATCGCACCCCGCGCGGCGCCGAGGAAGACGCGCTGCGCCGCTGCGGCAGCGGCGGCTGCCGCATCGTCCTGCGCATCGGCCCGGGGATGTGCGGCGCGCTCGCCACCGAGGAACGCGGCACCGCCTGGGGCTCGGCCGACCGCCAGCGCCGCGAGGAGGCGCGCCTCGCCGCGGTGGAGAATTGCCGGCGGCGCAGCTCGACCCCCTGCGTCGTGCGCGTCACCGACTGCAACCGCTAACCGGCGACGAGCCGGGCGAGCGCGGCGGCGAGCGTCCCGTTCGGGTCGGCGAGGGTGTCGAGCACGGTGAAATGGTCGGCGCCGTCGACCGGCAGCACCTCGCCGGGCAGCCCCGCCTCGGCCCAGAGCCGCGCGTACTCGACCGACTGCCGGCATAATTCCGGCAGTTCCGCGGTGCCGTAGGCGACGACGAGCCGCCCCGCCATCGCCGGCAGGTGCAGCATCGGGCTGTTGCGCGCCGCCTCGGCGGGATCGAGGCCGAGCTTGATCGCGAGGCCGCCGCGCACCGGGTTGAGCGTCATCGCCATCGCCGTCAGGTGGCCGCCGGCGGAGTGGCCGCCGACATAAAGCCGCCCCGGATCGGCGCCGAAATCGCCGAGATGCTCGGCAAGCCAGGCGGCGGCGCGGCGCACCTCGGCGACGATGCGGTCCATCCGCGCCTGCGGTGCCAGCGTGTATTCGATCAGCGCGACATTGACCCCTTGCGCCAATACCCCGGGGGGGAGAAAGGCGAAGCCCTCCTTGTCGTTCATCTGCCAGTAGCCGCCGTGGACGAAGGCGAAGGTCGGCGCGTTCGGCTCGGCGGCGAGAAACAGGTCGAGCCGCTCGCGCGGGCTGTCGCCGTAGGCGAGGTCGAGCCGGCCCGGGTGCGAGGCGCGGAAACGCGCGCTCGCCTCCTGCCAGCGGGCGATGATCGCGGCGGAATCGGCCACCGCCGCGCGGTTGTTGTAGGCGGCGTCGAGCGCCGGCCGGTCCATGCCGCGATACAGCATCGTTCAGGTTCCAATCGCCAGAGGGCTCGACATCTTGCGCAGCAGGGCGACGACCGAAAGGGGGGTCAGTTTCCCGGTGCGCGGGTTTTCCAGGCTCGGCACGTTCTCGATTTCGAGAGCGAGGCGCACCGCATCGCCTTCGACCTCGATGCGGTGCATGTTGCGGCTGACCGCCGGGTCGGCCCAGATCTCGATCGTCGTGCGGTCGGGGCCGATGCCGGCCATCGCCAGCGCCGCGGCGACGTTGACATTGGCGGGAAAGCCGCGCGCCGCCTCGCGCGCGGTGCCGGAAAAGACGCGCCGGGCGGCGTTGAGCCCGGACAGGTCGATGCCGTTCCGCACCAGATAGGGCGCGCCGGCGAGCCCGTTGGGCGGCTTGCGGGTGATCATGTGGACCCGCTCGATCTCGCCGACCGCGGCGGCCTGCACCGCATCGAGGCCGAGCAGCGCCCCGGTCGGCACCAGGATGCGCCCGCCATGGTCGCGGGCGCGGTCGACCAGGTCGAAATTGTCGAGCAGCGCGCCGCAGGACAGCACGACGACGGTGCGGCCGTGCTCGAGCGCCGGCTCGGCCAGTTCGCGCAATACCGCGGCGGGGGCGCATTCGACGACGATGTCGGCGTGCTGCCACAGCTCGCCGAGCGGCACCACCGGCACCTTCCGGGCGAAGCCGGCCATCGCCGCCTCGGCCCGGGCGCGGTCGCGCGCCGACACCGCGGCGAGCGCGGCGCCGTCGATGCCGCGGTCGAGATGGCCCGCCACCACCTTGCCGATCGCGCCGAACCCGGCGATCGCCACCCGCTTGTCCATGCCTCGCCTCCCTTGAAGACGAATTCTTAGTACGATTTCGGCAGGCCGAGCACGCGCTCGCCGATATGCGACAGGATGAGCTGGGCCATGACGGGCGCGATGCGCGCGATCTGGGCCTCGCGGAAATAGCGCTCGACGTGGAATTCCTTGGCGTAGCCCATGCCGCCATGGGTCAGCATCGCGGTCTCGCAGGCGCGCGCCCCGGCCTCGCCGGCATAGTACTTGGCGGCGTTGGCGTAGGCGCCGACGAGGTTGGCGTCGTCGTGCCGGTCATAGGCGGCGGCGGCGCGCAGCACCAGCAGCTCGGCCGCCTCCAATTCGATCCAGCGCTCGGCGAGCGGGTGCTGGATGCCCTGGTTCTGGCCGATCGGGCGGCCGAAGACGATGCGCTCGCCGGCATAGCGCGCGGCGCGGGCGAGCGCGGCCCGCCCCAGCCCCACCGCCTCGGCGGCGATCAGGATACGCTCCGGGTTCATGCCGTGCAGGATGTACTGGAACCCCTTGCCCTCCTCGCCGATGCGGTCCTCGAGCGGCACCTTGAGCCCGTCGATGAACAGCATGTTCGAATCGACCGCGTGGCGGCCCATCTTGGGGATTTCGCGGACCTCGACGGCGCTGCGGTCGAGATCGGTATAGAACAGGGTCATGCCGGCCGACGGCCGCGGCGAGTCCTCGAACGCGGTGGTGCGGGTCAGGATCAGCATCTTCTCGGTGACCTGGGCGGTCGAGGTCCAGATCTTGCGGCCGGTGATGACGTAGCCGTTGCCCTCGCGCACCGCGCGCGTCTTGATGTGGGTGGTGTCGAGCCCGACATCGGGCTCGGTGACGGCGAAACAGGCCTTTTCCTTGCCGGCGATCAGCGGTGGCAGCCAGCGCTGCTGCTGTTCCCTGGTGCCGAAGACGACGACCGGGTGCAGGCCGAAAATGTTCATGTGCACCGCCGAGGCGCCGGAAAACCCGGCACCCGACTGCGCCACCGCCTGCATGACGATCGCCGCCTCGGTGATGCCGAGCCCGCTGCCGCCGAATTCCTCGGGCATCGCCACGCCGAGCCAGCCGCCCTCCGCCATCGCCTGGTGGAACTCGTGCGGGAAGCCGCCGTCCTCGCTGTCGTGGCGCAGCCAATAGGCGTCGTCGAAGCGCTGGCACAGCCGCGCCACCGCGTCGCGGATTTCGAGCTGTTCGTCGGTCAGTGCGAAAGTCATTACCGCATCTCCAAACCCTGGATTTAACGCGAAGGACGCAGAGGAAACGCAAAGGACGCGAAGCGTCAAAGCCCGTTCACCACCCTGACAATCCCTTCGCGCATGTGAGCCACGTTAAAATTCAGAAGCAGACCGAGCTTAAACCCCCCGAGGCGAAGATAACTCAACAGCTGACCGCGATGGACCGGCAGGATCGCCGCGACCGATTTGAGCTCGACAACCACCAGCTCGCCGACAAGAAGATCGATTCGATATCCGTTGTCGATCAGCAGCTCCTCATAGCGGATCGGTACCATCACCTGGCTACGCACGGCAATTTTCCGCCGTTCCAATTCATGCCGAAGGCAGGCCTCGTACGCACTTTCCAGCAGGCCGGGGCCGACGACGGAGTGAACCTTCATCGCAGCGCCGATAATCGCGCGGCCGATTTCCTCTTCCCTCATCCTTGGCGTCCTTCGCGTCTCCTTGGCGCCCTTTGCGGTAAACCGTTTCGACCCTGCCTCGACCGGGGTTGGCGATCGCTGGTATTGTGGGGCAAAACCGCCGTGGGGCACGCCGTTGCCGCTCGACACCGCGTTTACCGTCTGTCCGCACGACTGCCCGAGCGCCTGCGCGCTCGAGGTCGAGCGCGACGGCGGGCGGATCGGGCGGCTGCGCGGCGCGGCGGGGCAGAGCTATACCGACGGGGTGATCTGCGCCAAGGTGGCGCGCTACGGCGAGCGCCAGTACCACCCCGAGCGGCTGACCGTGCCGCTGCGCCGGATCGGCGACAAGGGGGTGGGGCGCGCCGCGTTTGCGCCGATCGCCTGGGACGACGCGCTCGACCTGGTCGCCGAGGGGCTGACCCGCGCCGCCCAGCGCCACGGCAGCGAGGCGGTGTGGCCGTACTACTATGCCGGCACGATGGGCCTCGTGCAGCGCGACGGGCTCAACCGGCTGCGCCACGCGATGCGCTACTCGCGCGAGGACCTGACCATCTGCAACATGCTGAGCGATGTCGGCTGGCTGGCCGGGGTCGGCACCAAGCGCGGGGTCGACGGCCGCGAGATGGCGAAGTCCGACCTGATCGTCGTGTGGGGCGGCAATCCGGTCTCGACCCAGGTCAACGCGATGAGGCATATCGCCAAGGCGCGCAGGGAGCGCGGCGCCAAGCTCGTCGTCGTCGATCCCTACCGCACCCCGACCGCCGAGATCGCCGATTTCCACCTGGCACCGCTGCCCGGCACCGACGGCGCGCTCGCCTGTGCGGCGATGCACGTGCTGTTCAAGGAGGGCTACGCCGACCGCGCCTATCTCGCCGCCTACGCCGACGACCCGAAGGGGCTGGAAGCCCATCTCGAAACCCGCGGCCCCGACTGGGCGGCGGCGATCACCGGGCTGCCGGCCGACGAGATCGTCGCCTTCGCCCGGCTCTACGGCCGCACCAAGCGCAGCTTCCTGCGGCTCGGCTACGGGTTTTCGCGCCAGCGCAACGGCGCGATGCAGATGTTCGCGGCGCTGTGCCTGCCGACGGTGACCGGCGCCTGGCAATACGAAGGCGGCGGCGCGCACTATTCCAACCACGGGCTCGTCGCGCTCGACCGCACCCTGATCGAAGGGCTCGACCGGCTCGACCCGTCGACCCGGCTGCTCGACCAGTGCCGCATCGGCCCGATCCTGTGCGGCGACCGGCGCGACCTCGGCGACGGGCCGCCGGTGACCGCGCTGCTGATCCAGAACACCAACCCGCTGGTGGTCGCCCCGGAATCGGGGCTGGTGCGCGAGGGGTTCCGGCGCGACGATTTGTTCGTCTGCGTCCACGAGCAGTTTCTGACCGAAACCGCGGCGATGGCCGACATCGTTCTGCCGGCGACGACGTTTCTCGAACACGACGATATCTACACCGCCGGGGCGCACACTTTTCTGCAGGTCGGCCGGGCCGCGGTGCCGCCCCTCGGCGAATGCCGCTCGAACCACGACATGCTGTGCGCCCTGGCGGAGCGGCTCGGGGCCGAGCATCGCGGCTTCCGCATGAGCGCGCTCGCCATCATCGACGAGACCCTGCGGGCGAGCGGCCTGCCCGGCCGCGAGGCGTTCGAGGAAGGCACCTGGCTCGACTGCTGGCCGGGTTTCGAGACCGGGCATTTCCGCGACGGGTTCGGCCATGCCGACGGCAAATTCCACTTCCGCGCCGACTGGAGAGCCTTCGGCCGTGAGCACGCGAAGCTGCCGACCTTCCCCGACCACGCCGCGGTGATCGACGACGGCGACCCGGAGCGGCCCTATCGCCTGGTGCCGGCGCCGTCGCGCTCGTTCCTCAACACCAGCTTCAACAACCTGCCCTCCGGCATCGCCCGCGAAGGCCGGCCGACCGCGCTGCTGCATCCCGAGACGCTGGCCCGGCTCGGGCTTGCCGGCGGCGACCGGGTGCGCATCGGCAACGGGAAAGGCAGCGTCGTCGTCCATGCCCGCGCCTTCGACGGGCTGCAGCCGCGCGTCGTCGTCGTCGAGGGGCTGTGGCCCAACGCCGCCTTCGAGGAGGGCATCGGCATCAACCTGCTGACCAGCGCCGAGCCGGGACTGCCGCGCGGCGGCGGCGTGTTCCACGACACCTCGGTGTGGCTGCGCCCGGCGTGAGCGGCGAGCGCAACAAACTCCCGACCCCGTCGCGCTCGGCCGAGATCGACGCGTTTCTCGACGATTTGCGGCGGGCGCCGGCGGTGCGGCCGGAGGGCGGGCGCGGCCGGCTGATCTTTGCCCTCGACGCCACCGCCAGCCGCGAGCCGAGCTGGGACCGCGCCTGCCGCATCCAGGGCGAGATGTTCGAGGCGACCGCGGCGCTCGGCGGGCTCGACGTCAAGCTGATGTTCTATCGCGGCTTTGCCGAGTGCAAGGCGAGCCGCTGGCTGTCGAGCGCCGCCGAGCTGCACCGGGCGATGCGCGCGGTGTCGTGCGTCGGCGGCGAGACCCAGATCGAGCGGGTGCTCGACCACGCCATCGCCGAGGCGAAGCAGCGCCGGCTCGGCGCCCTCGTCTTTGTCGGCGACGCGATGGAGGAGAATGTCGACACGCTGTGCACCCGCGCCGGCGAGCTCGGCCTGCTCGGCACGCCGATGTTCCTGTTTCACGAGGGCGCCGACCCGGTCGCCGCCCGCGCCTTCCGGCAGATGGCAAAACTGTCGCGCGGCGCCTATCTCAATTTCGACGAGGCCAGCGCCGGGCGGCTGCGGGAGCTGCTCGGCGCCGTCGCCGTCTACGCCGCCGGCGGCCTGCGGGCCCTGACCGCCTACGGCGACAGGAAGGGCGGCGAGGTATTGCGGCTGACCGCGCAATTGCGCGGCTGAACAGGTTCCGATGCCCTTGCTGCTGCTGGGCGGGCTGGCGATCCTCGGCGGGCTGTTGCTGCTCGGCTATCTGTTCGTCAACGCCGACCCGAAAAAGCTGGCGCGGACGATCAAGTGGGTGGCGATCGGCGTCGCCGCGGTGCTGTTCGTCGCGCTGTTGCTTTCCGAGCGCTTCAACCTGCTGTGGCTGCCCGTCGTCATCGGCCTGCCGACCTGGCGGCGGCTGCGCACGATCTTTGCCGGGTTCCGCGGCCCGGCGACCGGGCGCAGCAGCGATGTCGAAACCCGCTTCGTCCGCATGCGCCTCGACCACGACAGCGGCACGATGAGCGGCACCGTGCTCGACGGCCGCTTTGCCGGGCTGCGGCTCGACGAGCTGAGCCGCGGCGACCTCGTCGCGCTGCTGCGCGAATGCCGCGCCGCCGACGAGGACGGCGCCCGCCTGGTCGAGGCCTATCTCGACCGGGTCCACCCCGACTGGCGCGACGAGCTGGGCGGCGATGCCGGGCCGCGCCAGGCGGCGGCGAGCCCGGACGTCACGGTGGAAGAGGCCTATGCCATCCTCGGCCTCGAACCCGGCGCCGACGCCGAGGCGATCCGCGCCGCGCACCGCCGCCTGATGAAGCAGCTCCACCCCGATCACGGCGGCAGCGACTACCTCGCGGCCAAGATCAACCGCGCCCGCGACGTGCTATTGGGCCTGTAGCGCGTCACGGTTTTGACGGATTGTTCATCTTAAAACGGGAAAGATTTCGTGCCATCGGAACACGCGATACGGCGGGGCCGTTGTGGCACGTGTCGGCCATGTCGTGCTCCGCCGCCGCGCGCGGGGCACCCACTGCGAGGAAGGCGATGCACAAACGCGTGCGCAAGGCGGTGTTTCCGGTCGCGGGGCTCGGCACCCGCATCCTGCCGGCGACCAAGGCGATGCCGAAGGAGATGCTGACCGTCGTCGACAAGCCGCTGATCCACTATGCGATGGAAGAGGCGAAGGCGGCGGGGATCGAGCAGTTCTATTTCGTCACCGGCCGCGCCAAGAGCGCGATCGAGGATTACTTCGACGTCGGCTTCGAGCTGGAAGCGACGCTGCGCGAGCGCGGCAAGACCGAACTGCTCGACGAGATGCGCTCGTGGCTGCCCGATGCCGGGCAGATCGCCTATACCCGCCAGCAGCGCCCCCTGGGCCTCGGCCACGCCGTGTGGTGCGCGCGCAACCTGGTCGGCGACGAGCCGTTCGCGGTGCTGCTGGTCGACGATCTGATGGTGTGCGAGCCGCCCTGCCTGCAGCAGATGGTCGAGGTGTACGAGAAGACCGGCGGCAACGTCGTCGCCGTCGTCGAGGTGCCGCGCGAGCAGACCAGCCGCTACGGCGTGCTCGACATCGTCGAGGACGACGGGCGGCTGGCGCGGGCCCGCGGCGTCGTCGAGAAGCCGGCGCCCGAGGTGGCGCCGTCGAACCTGACGATCATCGGCCGCTACATCATCCAGCCCGAGATCTTCTGCCATCTCGGCAGGACCAGGCCGGGCAGCGGCAACGAGATCCAGCTCACCGACGGGCTGGCGGCGCTGATCGCCGACGGCCAGCCCTTCTACGGGCTGCGCGCCGCCGGGCGCCGCTTCGATTGCGGCGACAAGCTCGGCTTTCTCGAAGCCAATATCGCGCTCGGGCTCGAGCACGCCGATCTCGGCCCGGCCTTGCGGCGCGTGCTGCGCCACTACCTGTGATGCCGCACCGCTTCCACCCGACGATCCTGCGCGAATACGACATTCGCGGCATCGTCGGCGAGACCCTGTTCGCCGCCGACGCGCATGCGCTCGGCCGCGCCTTTGCCGCCACCGCCCTGGCCGCGGGCGGGCGGCGGCTGGCGGTCGGCTATGACGGCAGGCTGACCTCGCCCGAGCTCGAAGCCGCGCTGGTCGACGGCCTCGCCGAGGGCGGCGCCGAGGTCACCCGCATCGGCCTCGGACCGACCCCGATGCTGTATTACGCCGCAGCGACGCTGGGCGTCGACGGCGGGGTCATGGTCACCGGCTCGCACAACCCGCCCGACCATAACGGCTTCAAGCTGGTGCTGGGCGGCAAGCCGTTCTACGGCCCGGCGATCCAGAAGCTCGCCGAGACGGCGGCCGCACTCGGCCCCGCCGGCAGCCGCGGCCGCGTCGCCAAGCGCGCGGTGTTTGCCGATTACGTCGCCCGCATCGCCCGCGACTACGACGGCGAGCGGCCGCTCAAGGTCGCCTGGGACCCGGGCAACGGCGCCACCGGCGACGTCGTTTCGCGCCTGGTCGAGCGGCTGCCGGGCCGGCACGTCGTCATCAACGCGGCGATCGACGGGCGCTTCCCGGCGCATCACCCGGACCCGACCGTGGCCGAGAACCTGGTGCAGCTCCAGGAGGTCGTGCGGCGCGAGGGCTGCGACCTCGGCGTCGCCTTCGACGGCGACGGCGACCGCATCGGCGCGGTCGATGCGAAAGGGCGGATCGTCTGGGGCGACCAGCTGATGATCGTGCTGGCGCGCGACGTGCTCCGCCGCCACCCCGGCGCACCGATCCTCGCCGACGTCAAGGCCAGCCAGGTGCTGTTCGACGAGATCGCGCGGCTGGGCGGGAAGCCGGTCATGCTGCCGACCGGGCATTCGCCGATCAAGGCCAGGCTCGCCGAACTAAAGGCGCCGCTGGCCGGCGAGATGAGCGGGCACATCTTTTTCGCCGACCGCTATTACGGCTACGACGACGCGGTCTATGTCGCGGTGCGGCTGATCGGCATTCTCGCGCGCGGCGAGGCCAGTCTCGCCGAGATCGCCGACGCGCTGCCGGCGGTGGTCAACACCCCGGAATTGCGCCTGCCCTGCGAGGAGGCGCGCAAGTTCGCCATCGTCGAGGAGATCCGCGGGCGGCTGCGGCAGCGCGGCGCCGAAGTGACTACGATCGACGGGGTGCGGGTCAAGACCCCGGACGGCTGGTGGCTGGTGCGCGCCTCGAACACCCAGGCGATCGTCGTCGCCCGCGCCGAGGCGGCGGACGCGGCCGGGCTCGCCCGGGTCAAGGCGGCGCTCGCCGCCGAGCTGGCGGCGAGCGGGCTGACACTGCCGGATTAAGCGCGGCGTCGGCCGCCCGCATCGTTGCGAGCGGGGCGATGCCATCTTTCGCGAGATTGCGCCGTTTCCGGCTCCGCGCAATGACGAGCGCGGCGGGCCGGGCGGGACCGGCGCGTTTTCGCGACCCTCAGCGCCCGGCGCTGGCGACGCGGCGGGCGCCCGGCGGCACCACCGTGCACGCCACGCGGTGGCGGTGCAGCGCGGCGCAGGCGGTCTCCGCGCCCTTCTCGGTGAAATGCGCGAGGCGGGCGCGGTAGAGCGGCGGGCGATCGTGCTTCGACGGCGGCACGATGACCTCGGGCTTGCCCCTGGCTGCCAGCCGGCTGGCGTGACGGGCGGCGCGCGTGGCCGCCTTTTCGCCGCGAAAGGCGCCGACCTGGATGCCCCAGTCTTCGGGCTCGCGATGCGGCGGCGCCGTTTCGCGCGGGGCGGCCTCGTGCACCGCGCCGGCGGCAAGCCGGCCGATCGGGTCGGGCGCCGCCGCAACCGGCGCCGGCGCAGCGGGCGGCGGCGCGGCGGGCGGCGGCGCGGGATGCGCGACGGCGGCGATCTGCGGTGCCGGCGCGGCGGCGAGGCGGGCGAAATCGCGGTCGAGCAGCGCCGCCATCTCCTCGTCGCGCGAGCGCCAGCTGCGCCCGCCCATCAGCACGCCGATCAGCCGGTGGCCGTTGCGCACCGCCGAGACCGCGATGTTGAACCCGGAGGCGTTGATGAACCCGGTCTTGATCCCGTCGGCGCCGGGATAGGTTTCGAGCATGTGGTTGTGGGTGGTCAGCACCTCGCCGCGGAACTCGAATTCCCGGGTCGAGAAATAGTGGTAGTCGCGCGGGAAATCGCGCAACAGCGCGAGCGCCAGCTTGGCGATGTCGCGCGCGGTCGTCTGCTGCTGCGGGTTGGGCAGGCCCGAGGCGTTGCGGTAGACCGTGCGGCTCATGCCGAGGCGGCGCGCCTTGTCGGTCATCTGCAGGGCAAAGGCGGGCTCGCTGCCGGCCAGGGCCTCGGCGAGCACGACGGCGGCGTCATTGGCCGATTTGGTGACGATGCCGAGGATGCAGTCGCGCACCGACACCGAATCGCCGGCGCTGAGGCCGAGATGCGACGGCTGCATCGACGCCGCATAGGCCGAGACCGGCAACAGCTGGTCGAGGCGCAGGCGGCCGTTCTTCAGCGCCTCGAAGGTCAGATACAGCGTCATCATCTTGGTCAGCGACGCGGGGTAGGTCAGCGCATCGGCGTTGGCCTCGCTGAGCACCTGCCCGGTATCGGCGTCGAGGGTCAGGGCCTCGAACACCACCGGGGGTCCGGCCGGCTCGGCGGCGCGATGGTGAGAATGATGGCGGTGCCGCGCCATCGCCTCCGGCGCCAGGCCGGCCATGCTCCACCCCGCCAAGACCACGGCGAGCGCTACCCGCTGCAGCCACACGACGCCCCTCGCCGAGGCGCAGCCCACCTTGTGCGACTGCGACATCACCGTTCGTCCGCACACGCCCCCGACCCCCCAAAGCGAGACCGGGGGTGAAATCGCCCCCGTTCCGCTCAGCCCAAGGTACGGGAAATCCGCCGGCGCTGTCAAAGCGGCCTCGCCCGCAGCCCCGGCTGCCGCCTCGCCGGCGGCCTCGGACCGCCTCGCGGCCGGATATTGTGCATCGCAACATAAACCTTGAAAATTCCCTTGTGCCGGGCCATTCTTGTCTTGTGCATCGCAGTATGATGCAGTTCGGCAAAGAGGCTGCCAATGACCGACCGAGGACACAGGCGGGCGCCGCGCAGCGCGCCCGACGACGGCGCGGCGGCGGCGCCGGCGCCCGAACCGGCGCCGCCGCCGCCGGCCGAAGAGAATCCCGCCGCAGCCGCCGACTGGTACGGCGAGTGGCGGCGCGGGATCGAGGAAGTTGCCGACGAGCTCGGCGCGCTGTTCCGCTGCGGCGTCAACAACGCGGCGGAGACGGCGACGGCGCTGTTGACGGCGCACGACGCGGCCGAGGCGATGCAGCTTCAGCTCGCCCTGGCGCGCGCCAACTATGCCGCCGCGCTCGCCGGCTCGGCGCGGCTGGTCGAGATCGGCTCCAGCCTGGCCGCCCGGCTCGGCGCCGCCTGGTGCGGGGCGCGCACCGCCTGACCGGCTATTTCGGCGGCGCGATGAAGTCGCGCACCAGGCGCTCGATCTGCGCCGCCGCGGCGGTGTCGGGCGGCGAGTCGACCGCGCGGTGGCCGAGATCGGACGGGATCTCGGCATAGCTGGCGCGGGCCAGGCCGTCGCGCAGCCGCCGCGCCCCGGACGGGCCGTAAAGCCGGTCGCTGGCGATCGGCAGCAGCAGCACCGGCATCGTCACCGGGGTCAAGGCGGCGGCAAGGTCGCCGTCGAACGGCCCCGTCACGTCGAAGCCGCGGCAGGCGGACAGGCGCCACACCAGCGAATTGGCGTCCCAGGCGGCGAAGGACTGCGCCGCCGCCTCCAGCTCCTGCCCGAGGGCATGCGGGGAGATGCGGTCGAGATAGGACGCGGTCACGCTCCACGGGTAATACAGCATGCCGGCGCGGCGCAGCCCTTCGACCGGGTTGCGGGCGTAGCGCCCGCCCTGCCACTCGGGGTCGAGGGCGATGACCGAGGCGATCAGGTCGACGATCAGGTCGAGGCTCGCCTCGGTGCGCACCGCCGGACCGATCAGCGCCAGGCGGCGGATCAGCCCGGGGTGGTGAATCGCCCATTCGAGTGCGACGAAGGCGCCCATCGAGCGCCCGACCACCGCATGCACCTCGCGCAGGCCGAGCCCTTCGGTGACCAGGGCGTGCTCGGCCTCCATCATGTCGCGCACGCCGTAGCGCGGGAAATCCTGGCCGGCGCCGTCGGCGGGCGACGACGAATCGCCGCCCCCGATCGCATCCGCGGCGACGACGAAATAGCGGTCGGTATCGAACAGCTTGCCGGGGCCGATCAGCGGCTCGAAGGCATGCCGGTCGCCGCCGGCATCGTGCAGCAGCACGATCGCGTTGTCGCGCGCCGGCGACAGCGTGCCGTAGGTTTCGTAGGCGATGCGCAGTTCGGGCAGGACCGGCCCGTCTTCGAACTGGAAGTCGTGCAGGGTGAAGCTGACAGGCTCGCCGGCCCGGAGCGGAGCCGGGACCAGCCCGATCAGCGCCGCCAGCAGCACGGCGAAACCGGCGCTCCGGCGCCCGCCCATCCCGCACCTTCCGCTGCGTCCCGTTGCCTCGCGCGGGAAGGGTAGGAGCGGCGCGGCGGCGGCGCAAGCCGCGGCGGCCGATTGCGGGACGGGCGCGGCTTTTGCTAAGCACCTTGCCGCATGAGGTCCATCCACCCCATCGCCGCGGCCGCCGTTGCCGCCTGGCTGGCGCTCGCCGGCGCCGCGCGCGCCGAGGAGCCCGCCGCCCCGCAGGCTGCGCCCGAGACGGCGGCCCCGGCGCCGCCCGAGACGGCGGAACCGGCAAAGGCCGAGGCGGCCACCCCGGGCAAACCGCACAAGCGCCGGCGCAAGCCCGCCGAGGAGCCGCTGCCGCCGCCCGAGCCGCCGGCGCCGGTGGCTGCCGCCGCGCCTCCCGTGCCGGTGCCGGCGCCGCAGCCGCCCGCCGCCGCGGCCGGGCCGGAGCCGTGGTCGGAAGGGGTCATGCTGCGCCGGCTGTGCGGCGACGGGTTGCGGCCGAACGAGGAGGACCGGCTGTTCGGCATGATCAGCCTGACCGTGCGTTCGACGATCCGCTACGAAGGCGCGAAGGTTTCCGAGGAGCTGGTCGGCGGCGCCGCCGAGGACGCGGTGTCGGGCCTGATCGCCGCCTGCCCGCGGCTGCTGGCCGCCGCCGAGCGGCAACGCCTCGGCATCGCCATCGAGGTGATCCGCGA
>Ga0070739_10002947_pt1 | contig 21856 bp, 19 predicted proteins | sample Coa_R1_7_FD_66445 | JGI IMG/M metagenome (GOLD analysis project Ga0070739, IMG submission 66445) | Surface soil microbial communities from Centralia Pennsylvania, which are recovering from an underground coalmine fire - Coalmine... | ecosystem: Environmental > Terrestrial > Soil > Unclassified ... | reverse complement strand
AGAAACCCGGGAAGGGCAGCGGGTCACGCGCTGGCTCGTCGCCCTCGAATGACCCGCTCGTCGGTCAGATGTCGTAATACAGCGCGAATTCGTACGGATGCGGCCGCAGCCGGACGGCATCCGCTTCGTTCTTCCGCTTGTAGTCGATGTAGGTCTCGATCAGCTCTTCGGTGAACACGTCGCCCTTCAGCAGGAAGTTGTGATCCTCTTCCAGCGCGGTCAGGGCTTCTTCGAGCGACCCGGGCATGGATGGCACCGACTTCGCCTCTTCCGGCGACAGATCGTAGATGTCCTTGTCCAGAGGCTCGCCGGGATGGATTTTGTTCGCTACGCCGTCCAGACCGGCCATCATCATGGCCGCGAACGCCAGATACGGATTCGCCGACGGATCGGGCGGGCGGAACTCCACGCGCTTGGCCTTGGGACTGGCTGAGTACATCGGAATGCGGCAGGCAGCCGAACGATTGCGGCGCGAGTACGCCAGGTTCACCGGCGCTTCGTAGCCCGGCACCAGCCGCTTGTAGCTGTTGGTGGTCGGGGCAATGATGGCCGACAGCGCCCGCGCGTGCTTCAGCAGGCCGCCGATATAGTGCAGGGCCATCTCGCTCAGGCCCGCGTATCCATCGCCGCCGAACAGCGGGTTGCCGGCTTTCCACAGGCTCTGGTGGCAGTGCATGCCGCTGCCGTTATCGGCAAACAGCGGCTTGGGCATGAAGGTGACGGTCTTGCCGGCGCGATAGGCCACATTGCGAATGATGTACTTGTACAGCATCATGTTGTCGGCCGACTTCAGCAGGGTGTTGAAGCGCTGGTCGATCTCGCACTGGCCGCCGGTGGCGACTTCGTGGTGGTGGCACTCGATCTGCAGCCCGCACTGCGACATGGTGCGCACCATTTCCGTGCGCAGCCCCTGGTAGTGATCCGTCGGCGGCACCGGGAAATAGCCTTCCTTGTAGCGCGGACGGTAGCCCAGGTTGTTCTCGGCGCGGCCTGAGTTCCAGCGGCCCTCTTCGGCGTCGATGAAGTAGAAACCGGAGTGCTGGTTCTGATCGTAGCGGACGTTATCGAAGATGAAGAACTCAGCTTCCGCGCCGAAGTAGGCGGTGTCGGCGACGCCGGTGTTCTGAAGGTACTTCTCCGCCTTTTTCGCGATCCAGCGTGGGTCGCGGTCGTAGTGCTGGCGGGTAATCGGATCCTGAACATCGCCGTACAGGACCAGGGTCTTCGCTTCGGCGAAGGGATCGATGAAGGCCGTGGTGGCGTCCGGGATCAGGAGCATGTCGCTCTCATTGATCGCAGCCCAGCCGCGGATGCTGGATCCGTCCATGCCGAACCCGTCCTCGAAGGAGCCCTCGTCCAGCTCGCTGATGGGGTAGGACACGTGGTGCTGCAGGCCGGGGATGTCGGTGAAGCGCAGGTCTAATTGTTCGACCTCGGCTTCTTCAACCAGCTTCATTACGTCTTTCGGAGTCTTGGTGGCGATCTTCTCGCGCGCTGCTTTCGGAGTCATTGACCCTCCATGGTGGATTACAGAAACGTGGTCAGCCCGCAGAACGCCGGGCACGCCGGCTCAGGCGCACGGCTGGGGGACGGCAAATTCAATCACGGGTTGGCTTCTGAACCAGCCTACCCAGGCGCGGCGGTGCGGCGGAAGTCAATTATTTCTATCAGTCCAATAAACGCCGGTGTGGGGCAGGGCGTTTCCTGCAACCTCTACAATAAACAGGGCATGCATTCGAGAGAGGTAAACGGCGTCTCGGTTGTGGAGTGTCCGGCGGCGGGACCGCCGCTCGAGACCGAGGCCGACGCGGTCGCACTGATCCAGGCAGCCGTCGAACGGGGCGCTCGCCAGGTGGTCATTCCCGCCACACGCCTGAGCGACGACTTCTTCCGCCTGAAGACAGGGAAAGCGGGCGCCATGCTGCAGAAGTTCGTCACCTATGGCGTTCGCGTGATCATTATCGGCGACATCGCCGCCCGGCTCAGCCAGAGCGAATCCCTCCGCGACTTCGTTACCGAGTCGAATCGCGGTGCTCACATCTGGTTTCTGCCCAACGAGGAAGCATTGCGCCAGCGCCTCGCCTCCTGAGCCGCGGCGGCGCTGGATTGCTGTGGTACGTTAACCTCACAGCACATGAGAATTGCGGGCCTTCTGTTGCTTCCGGCAGGATGGCTGATCGCGCTGGCGGCGATCGTTCTGCTCATTGCACCGGTCCCGCGGAACGGGTTCGTGCTGGCCGGCGTCGCTGTGCAACTGCTGGGTCTTGTTCTGGTCGTGCGGTCTCACATGCCGGTCCGCGGAGCACGCGAATGACCCCGGTGATGGTTGTTCCCGTTTTCATCATTCTGATTCCGTTCGCGGTCTCCGGACTGGCCCTGATCAACACCGGCCTGTGCCGGTCGCGCAGCGCGGCGCACATGATGCTGGCTGGGTTGTGCGTGTTCGCCACGGCTGCTCTCGCATATGTGGCCTGCGGTTTCGCGTGGCAGGGTCTCGCCGACAGGCCGGCTTATGCCTTCGCGATTGGAGGAAAGCCGTGGAACTGGATCGCCGCCGGGCCGTTCTTTTTGCGCGGACTGGCGATCGAGGACAGCCAGGCCTGGATGGCGGCGTGGCTGGGCATGTTCAGCGCCGGGTTTGCTGCCGTCATCCCGTTAGGCGCCGGCGCGGAACGCTGGCGGCTGTCGGCCTCGTGCATCTCTTCCGCGCTGCTGGCGGGGATCGTCTTCCCGCTATTCGCGCATTGGGCGTGGGGTGGCGGCTGGCTCGCGGGTCTCGGGGTGAATTACGCGCTGGGCCGGGGCTTCGTCGATTGTGGCGGCGCCGGCGTGATTCACGCTACAGGAGGTCTCGCGGCGCTGGCCATGGCCTGGATCCTCGGGCCGCGCCGGGGAAAGTACGGACATGAGGGCATGCCCGCCGCGATTCCCGGACACAGCGCTGTGCTGGTGCTGCTGGGCTGCGCGCTGGCGCTGGTCGGGTGGCTGGGCGTGAACATCGCGGGCTCGCTGCTGCTGGCCGGGGCGGAGATAATCCATGTGCCGCTGATCGCGATCAATACCAGCATCGCGGCCGCGGCGGGCGCACTCGCGGTTATCGGCGTGACTCGCGCCCGGTTCGGGAAGCCCGACGCCTCGCTGGCCGCCAACGGATGGGTAGCGGGACTGGTCGCCTGCAGCGCGGGATGCGCCTTCATGACTCCGATCGCCGCCATCCTGACCGGCGCGGTGGCCGGCTTCGTTACGCCTTTCGCGGTCGAACTCCTGGAGCTGCGTTTCGGTATCGACGACCCAGGCGGCTCGATATCGGTGCACGCCATTGGCGGGCTGTGGAGTGTTATGGCCGCGGGCTTGTTCGGCCACTTTGCGGCGCCGGACCAGTGGGTGGCGCAGCTCATCGGAGTCGCCACACTCCTCGGGTTCATGTTCCCGCTCCTGTACGCGCTGAACTGGCTCCTCGACCGGGTAATGCGGCAGCGCGCCGCGCCCGAAGCCGAGCGCCAGGGCATGGATCTGCACGAGCTCGGCGCAGGGGCGTATCCCGATTTCATGACGCATTTCGACGACATGATGCAAAGGTGACGAATTCGATGATGGCGAACCGCTCGATACCCCGCGCCACGGTGATACCCGTGCTGGCGTACGCAAACGTGCATGAGGCGGCGGCGTGGCTTTGCGAAGCCTTCGGGTTCAGCGTGCGCCTCCGCATCGGACATCATCGCGTGCAGCTGAATGTGGGCGACGGAGCGGTAATCGTCAGGGAAATGCGGCCCAATGAGGTGAATGCCGCGCTCGGCCTCGGATGCTCAGTTACCGTTCGCATCGATGATGCCGATGCGCACTGCGCCCGCGCTCGCGAGCACGGGGCCACCATCACGCACGATCCGGCGACGTATCCGTATGGCGAGCGGCAGTACAACGCGGTGGACTTCGCCGGGTACTCGTGGACCTTCTCGCAGTCCGTTGCCGACGTGCATCCTCAGGAGTGGGGCGGAACCGCGGAGCAGTTATAGCCGCCTGCGGATAACATCGATTCATGCCCATCCGTCAGGGTTTCATGCCTCGGCTCTCCTTCGCTCTCCTGCTTGCCTTCGCTCCTCTGGCCTGCGCGCAGGCTCCGGCGGACCGGCCCGTTCGCGTGGTCATCGCCGGGCTGGTGCACGGGCACGTGTCCGGTTTCCTGCACGCGCTGCAGGGCCGTTCGGAGATCGAGCTGGTCGGCGTCTATGACCCCGATCCGGTCCTTTACAACGGCTACGCCCGCGAGTTCCATCTCGCGCAGGGTCTTTTCGCCGCCGATCTGCCGGGCCTGCTGGACCGGGTGCATCCCGACGCGGTCGCCATCTTCAGCGCTACATCCGATCACGCGCCTATCGTCGAAACCTGCGCCGGGCGCCACGTTCCGGTGGTCATGATGGAGAAGCCGCTGGCCGTGAGCGTGCGCGACGCCCGGCGGATCCAGCGTGCCTCGCAGCAATCCGGCGCGCAGATCATCGTGAATTACGAGACCTCCTGGTATCCCAGCCACGCCGCCATCTGGCGCATGATCCACGAGCAGAACGAGGCCGGCCCGATTCGCCGCATGGTGGCCATGGATGGGCACCAGGGGCCGAAGGAGATCCACGTTCAGCCGGAGTTCTTCGCCTGGCTGACCAACCCGGCCCGCAATGGCGCCGGCGCTCTGTTCGATTTCGGCTGCTACGGCGCCAATCTGATGACCTGGCTCATGGACAACCACAAGCCGCTCTCGGTGCAGGCGCTGACCGAAACCATCAAGCCCGAAATCTACAACCCGGTGGATGACGACGCTACTGTCCTTGTGCAATACCCGCACGCGGTCGGCGTCATCGAAGCCTCGTGGAACTGGCCGTTCGACCGCAAGGACCTCGAGGTCTATGGGGCGCACGGGTACGCCATCGCGACTCATGGCGATAAGCTGACGGTCCGCATGAACGATGATAAAGAGCCGCACGCGGCCTCGCTGGAACCGCTGCCGGCCGATGCGCACGACTCGATTTCGTATCTTGCTTCGGTCGCGCGCGGGAAATTCAAGCCGTCGGGTCTCTCGGGTTTGGAGAATAACGTTATCGTCACAGAGATCCTCGACGCCGCGCGCGAATCGGCACGCACGGGCCGGCGCATCGACCTGCACTGAGGTTTTTGTAGTGCAAGCCCTGGGCTTGCACCTGGCGGGCTGTGAGCCCGCCGCAGGGCGAGGCCCTGCCCCCCCACAGGCAGCGCGTCTGCTTTGGCCAGCAGGCCTTCGAGGGGCCCGAGGATGACGCTTCCGATCCGGCCAGACCGCCGCCGATTGCCTGCCCCCCATGAATGCGTGCAAGCCCAGGGCTTGCACCACAATCAGGCGTGCGGGATCAGCCGTTCATTCGCGAGAAGACGGTCCGGAACGCCTCGCCCGTGCCCGCGCTGGCGTACAGGCCCCTGGCGTCGCCCACCGCAACCTCCTCTGCGTCGCCGGCCAATCCGGCCATTGCTTCCTCGATGAATTGTGCGAGCGGCATGGGCTGGGGACCGCGCGGATTGCGCCGGCCCTGCTGGAGGTTGGTGTCAACGTACGGCGGAATCAGCTCGATCACTCTGACAGTGGTGTCGCGAAGCTGCCGGCGCAGCGAAACCGTCAAGGAGTGCACCGCGGCTTTCGTCGCGCAGTAGACCGGAACGCGAGCCATGGGCACGAACGCCAGCCCGGAGGAGATGTTGACGATCGTCGCCTGCGGCTGCTCCCGCAGGTGCGGCAGAAATGCGGAGCAGATCCGAACCACGCCCAGCAGGTTGGCTTCGATCTCCTCCGTGGCAGCGGCTTCATCGATCCCGGTGTCGGCCGAAAAATCATGCGCGCGCTGGATGCCGGCGTTGTTGATTACGCAGTTCAGGGCAGGGAAGCGAGCCAGCACCTCATGGGCGCCGTCCCGAATGCTCTCGCCGCTGGTCACATCCATAACGACGAAGCTCATCCCAGGATGCGCCTCGCAGACCGTGCTCAGGGCCGCCTCGCGCCGGCCGCCGATAATCACGGTATTCCCGAGCCGGTGGAACGCCTCGGCGAGACCACGCCCGATGCCGCCCCCGCCGCCGGTGATGAAGACCGTGTTCAAAGAAGTGCGCAAGATCTAATTCGGCGGCAGCGGGGCGGCGCTGGACCCTTCGATGGAGGCCCACGCCTCCCTGACTTTGATGACCTTCGATCCCGCGAAGGTCACGAAAATCACCTTGCCCGGCGGCTCTCCGTAAATCCAGTCCTCAGTTTCCAGGCCGTCGGCCGTGGTTTCGCGGTCTTTTAGCCGCGGCTTCCCCAGAGCCAGGAGGACGCCGTCGCGGTCCATGCCCTTGATTGCGCGCTTGTCCTTGATGGCCTGCTGCTGCTCCGGCGGCAGGGTGTCGAGGTAGCTCTTCACCGCTGTGTTCTTGTCGAAGTTGAAGATGGGCGCGAGCATCTTTTTCAGGCCGTCGCTGTCGATGGGCGGCACGGGTTTGTGAAAATCGATGGCCAGGTAGGTCCCGGCAGTCGTGACGGTCTGGCCCTGCGAAATGGGCCGGGTCTGGTTCCCCATGCCGATCTGAATGTGGTCCTTCCAGCTGCCGTGGTGGATGCCGCCATTCAATTCCAGCACGATTTTGTCGCCTTCGAAGGTGATTTTCGTGATCTGCACCAGGTCGCCGACGCGCGCCGCCGGTCCTTCGTCCTTGCCCATTTCCTTCCACTTGTAGTAGTCGAACTGACCGGTGCTGTCGAAGGGCAGCGGCTTCTTGCTGCGGGGAAGGTTGACCTTTGTTTTGGCGTACTCGGCCATGAGCCCGCGCAGGATCTCGACCTTGTCGTCGTCGCTGAGGCGGGCTTCCTTACCGCCGGCCAGCAACGGCGCGCCGGCCGGCAGGAATAATACGATCGCCGCGCAGGCGCATAATGGCCGGGAAGCGAACTTCATGACTGCAACTCCTGATCGTGTGGACGAAGAAGGAAGGCTTCCTGTTGCCGAATGGGGGCCCGGTGCAGAAACCAGAAAAGCGCGGGTACAACCATGGTGGTCAGGACGCTTCCTTCCGGGCCGTATTGCGCACCACTCCACAGTGGACGCGCCATCCAGTGCAGTGTGTAGCCCGTTATGGCCATGGTAAACCCGCTGAGATTAGCCCCGAGCACGGGCAGCATCCAGTTCCATCCGAAATGCAGGCCGATGGGCAGCCACAGGTCTCCGCTGCGCAGAAACGAGTAGCCCAGCAGGACGCCCCACAGAAACGTGTTCACGATGCCCAGCATTGTCGTGTTGGGGTTATTCAGGTGGGCCAGCGCGAAGAGGATGGCGAACGGCAGGATAGTGGCAAAGGGCCCGATTTCGCGCACCAGCACCTGGAATGCGTAGCCGCGAAACAACAGTTCCTCGCCAATGGCGCCGAACAGCAGGATCGCGGTGACGAACAGCACGATGCGCCAGCGGCCGGGCTCGGCAGGCGAGGGCGCGAATTCGGCTTTGCGCAGCAGGATGGGCAGGATCACGACGATGATGGCGCTGCCGATTCCTCCGGCGACGCCAATTCCCAGGTTCCAGCGGGACGCATCAGTCCAGCCGAGGCCGATGTCCACCAGACGGCCGCGCTCGTAGATACGCACCGCGATGGCATTGGCGATGGCGGCGGCCGCGAAGGTGCCCATGGCGGCGGCAATGAAATACGCGCCGCTGACGGTCATGATCAGTGGCGGCACGAAAATCATGCAGACGACGGCGATGAAGGCGAAAACGCCGATCCGCAGGAGGAAACCGAAGCGCGAGCGTTTCGGCGGCTGGGCGGTGTGCGGGCGGGTAACGATGTAATCGGGCAGGCCCTGGCGGGGCGGCTCGTGCGGGTCCTGCGGTTCCCGCGGGTTCACCGGCTGAGGTCCGTGCCGGCGGCCGGCGCGGTTTTGTGCAGCGCCTGCGATTCCTGGAGCAGCTTCCGGCCTTCCTCCGTCCGCCCCTCAGCCACCAGCGTCTGTCCCAGAATGTAATGGGCGGTGGCGTTGCGGGGATCCAGCTGCAGCGACCGGCGCAGCATGTTCTCGGCGGCGGACAGCTGGTTCTGCTTCAGATACGTTCTGCCCAGCAGGATGTACGGGCCGCTGTAGGTCGGGTTGAGCCATACCGCCTTTTCCAGTTGTGGCGCGGCCAGGTCCCACTGCTCGCGCCGCGTGTAGGCGTCCCCCAGCTTGTAATAAGCCATGGCGAAGTTGGGGTTGAGGTCGATCTCCTGTTTCAACTCCGCGATGGCGTCGTCGAAACGCCCGTGGAACGTGGCGATCTCGCCGAGCATGTAGTGGGCCTCGGGGATTTTAGGGCTGAGCTCCAGCGCGCGGCGCAGTTCCTTGACTGCGTACTCCTCGAACTCCTGGCGAATCATCATCTGGCCGGCGAGCAGGTGAGCGGCGGCGGAATCGGGAGGCACATCGAACATATGCGCGAAGGCGACCACGGCCTTTTCCGGCGCGCGGGTCTGGACGTAGCAGTTGCCCAGCATGTAATCGAACTCCACGCTGCGCGTGCCGAAAGTACGCGCCTTCTCCAGCCATGGGATCGCGTCGGCGGGCCGGGAAGCGAGATACAGGCTCTGGGTCAGCATCAGCACTGTCTGGCGCCAGGGGTCGCTGCCCTCGATCTGCTCTTTGGCTGCGGCCAGCAATTCATCGGAAGCCTGCGGATAATGGTGGAGCCGGAAATCGAGGTCGCCTTTCAGCGCATTGATGCCGGGCGTTGCCGGGTCGAGCGCATCGAGCACCTTCTTCGCATCCTCCAGCTTGCCGGACTCGGCCAGCGCTTTGGCCTGCGCGATTCCCGCCGGCGGCTGGGCCGGAGCCGCCGCGCCCGCGCTCTGCGCCTGCATCCAGAAAGCCAGCAGAATCGCGCCAGAAATCATATTCACAAGTATAAGGAGGGGCGATTATCCGTTGTCCGCCTTCGCTCCGGTGGCGCGCGCCCGCAGCATTGCGATCTGGCCGGCGTGATGCGATTCATGCTCGCAGACATGGAACCACTTGCACAGATTGTTAGTGGGTCCCCACGGCCAGCTCTTGTCCACCTGCATGAGCCAGGCGTCGTCGCGCTTGCGGAACTCGGCGAGCGTCTTCTCGCGCGTGTCGTGCAGGATGCTCAGGTAGAAATCGAGCGGGTGATGCTGGATGGCGTCGCGCGCCGGCGCGCCCAGTTCCATCGCGATCGCGTACTGCTCGAAGGCCGGCGCCGTCTGGAGATCAGGCAGGCCGACATTGCCGAACGTGTTCAGCTGGTACAGCTTGTCGGTCGCGGCAAGATGCAGGAGCAGCGCCCCGATGCGGTTGGCTTTGTCATCGAGCAGAAAATCGAGCTGCTCGATCGACAGGCCCTTCACCGTGCTCAGCACCGCGCCGCGCATCCAGATCATCTGCGATACGAGCGTGCCGATCTGCGGCGAGTATCCGGCGCGCGGCCCGAGGACATTCTGTTCCGGTTCGGCCGCCGGCGCGTTCGGCTGGAATGTCAGCCCGGAAACAGCGGCGGCAGCGAGAAATCGCCGGCGGCTTCCGGCGGCAGGAAAGATGCATTTGGCAAGTCTCATGGGTGCAATCGTACATCCGAAAGAGCAGCCGCTACAATATTACGAAGCCTCGCCGTTGTCGCCAGTCATCAATCGCCGCCAGTTACTCCTCGCCGGCGCCGCCGCCCTCGCCCGTGCACGGACGCCTGAGCCATTCGGCGCCAGCTTCACCGATGTTGGCGAGAAAGCCGGCCTTATCCACCCCGTGGTCTACGGCGGTATCGAGACGAAGAAGTACATCCTCGAAACGAACGGCTGCGGCATCGCGTTTTTCGATTACGACAACGATGGCTGGCTGGACATATTCGTCCCCGGCGGATCGATGATCGGGGGCGCGCCTCCGGGCGCGACCAATCGCCTGTACCGCAATAACCGGGACGGCACCTTCACCGATGTCACAAAGAAGGCCGGACTCAATCGCGTGGCGTGGGTTTCCGGCGTGTGTGTTGGCGATTACGACAACGACGGCTTCGACGATCTCTTTCTGAGCTGCTGGGGCCAGAACATCCTGTATCACAACAATGGCAACGGCACGTTCACCGATGTGACGAAAGACGCCGGCCTGCTGAAGAGCCGTCCCGCGTGGGGGGCGGGCTGCACCTTCGTCGATTACAACCGCGACGGCCATCTCGATCTGTTCGTCAGCACGTACCTCGACTTCGACTTCAAAACCGTTCCCGTGCCAGGGGCGACGCCCAACTGCATGTGGAAGGGCATTGCCGTCAACTGTGGGCCGCGCGGGCTGCCGACCGGCCGCAATTTCCTGTACCGGAACAACGGTGACGGCACCTTCACCGATGTTTCCGATGCATCAGGTATCGCGCGCGTGGACAAGCGGTATGCCATGACAGCTGTGGCCGCCGACTTTGACGACGACGGCTGGCCCGATATCTACGTGGCCTGCGACACCAGCCCCAGCATTCTGTATCGCAACCGCCACGACGGCACGTTCACCGACGTGGCGCTCGAAGCCGGCGCCGCCTTCAACGAAGACGGCCGCGAACAGGCCGGCATGGGTGTTGCGCTGGGCGACGTTGCCGGAGATGGCCGGCTCGACATCTTCAAGACGCACTTCGCCGACGACACGCCGATTCTGTACCACAACACCGGCGGGATGCACTTCGAGGACTGCACCAGCCGCGCCGGGCTGGGATCGCTCACACGGTACGTGGGGTGGGGCGCCGGCATCTTCGATTTCGATAACGACGGCCGGCCCGACATCCTCTTCGTGAATGGCAATGTATATCCCGAGCTGGAAAAATACTTCGCCGATTACCGCTATAAGAATCCGCGCATTCTGCTGCGCAATACCGGCGCCGGCGTGTTCGGAGACGTGAGCGAATCGGCCGGCCCTGGAATTACCGCGCGCCATGCCAGCCGTGGCTGCGCCTTCGGCGATTACGACAACGACGGCGACGTCGACGCGGTGGTGATGAATATGAGCGAGCCGCCGTCGCTGCTGCGCAACGACATCCGCGGCGGCAACGCCTGGCTGAAGCTGAAGCTGGTGGGAACGAAATCGAATCGCTCGGCCATCGGCGCCAGCGTGATCCTGACTGCGAACGGCGCCCGTCAGCGTCAGGACGTGCTCAGCCAATCGAGCTTCTACTCCCAGAACGACCTGCGGCTGCACTTCGGGCTGGGATCGGCAAAGCAGGCCGACAGCATCGAGATTCGCTGGCCCTCGGGCGCGACCAGCACGTTCAAAAACGTGCGCGCCGGCCAGATTATTACGCTGCGAGAGCCGCCCGGGTAAGAAGCCGTCTTTACAACAGCGCGCCCTGGTACAACACAGTGCCGGGTCCCACGTTTGTGCCGCCCGGATTGCCGTACTTCGAAACGATCTTCAGCACCCCACTCTTGTATGTGTAGATGAACTTGCCGTACTTAGGCATCATCTCGTCCATGTTGTTGGCCTGGAGATTCTGGATTGCGGTCCTCTTCGCGCCTTTAGCGTTCTCGACGCGCTGTTTCAACTGCGTTCCCGTCCAGTTCTGGCCCGACGCATCGGTCCAGGCATTGTTTTCCCAGGCGATCAGACCCTTGGCATACACCTCGACCGGCGTGGCCGCCCAGGCGTTAGGGTTCAGGCGATAGTACGCCTCTTTCTGCTTGATCTCGCTTTCCTTGACGCCGCTCGCCTGCAGGTTCTTGAGTTGCGCCAGCAGCGGGCCTTTGCTCTGCGTCTGGGCCTTCGCGGCCTCGGCGAACTCCATATTCTCGTCGATCATCTCTTCCACTTCGACAAGCGCTCTCCCGCTGGTGTTGTCGTGCTGGATCTTTCCGGTAACGGCGCTCATTCGCACGCTGAGAGTTTGCGCCAGCGGCTTGTAGAGCTGGTAAGCGAAGCTGGTGGCGAGGTCCGCGGACGCGATCGCGCCCATGTGATCGATCTGCGCCCGCCTGTAGTTGCGGCAGCGTGCGCCGTAGCACATGATCAGCGCGATCCGGATCACGTCCTTGCGCGGCAGGATGATGCTCTTGAGGAAGGTCGCCAGCTGGTTGTAGTCCGCCAGTTGCACCACGCCCACGCCGTTCGGGTCATTCGTGTAGCAGACATCGGTGGTGCGCGGATCGCCGTGTGCGACCACATAGATCTTTTCCGCACTGGAGCAATCGGTGCGGATCTGCTGCAGCCGTGTCGCGTCGGTGGTGAAGCCGATGACGCCGCTGTTTACCTCCACACAGCGATGCTCGACCAGCGAGTTTTTGCCCACGAACAGCCGCATGACCTTGCCCGGCTGCTTGTTCTGCTCGTATTTCATCGTGAGCGCCTGAACGGTCGAATCCGCGGCGCCGCGCGCCGTATCCAGATACCTGTCTTCAAAATTCAGAACTACGTACTTAGCCATCGTTGAACTTCGGTTTCCTCCGTTGCGGTGGGCAGTATAACAAAGACCGCTATCGAAACCAGTACAGCAGAATCCCGTAGCCAACGCCGGCCGGGTCGGTGGTCTTCGCAGTCTGGAAGGCCATGAACTTTCCGTCGGTCGAGACCACCGGATTCGAAGCCTTGCCGCCCTCGTAATCGTTGAAATGCGTGAGGCGAACGAAGTCCTTGCCCGTGCCGTCCAGCTTCAGCTTCCAGATGTCGATGTTGCCGGAGCCGTGCTGGCCGCCGAGTTCGGCCACCTGGCGGTCCGCTTCGACGCAGGTGTACTTGCCATCGGGGAATATGCCCTCCGGCTCGTTGTACGTTCCGGGCGCCTTCGAGAAGTTCGTCACCTGGCCAGTGGTCAGGTCGATGCCCATCACCGATGCGAGGTTATGCGGCTCGTAGCAGGTGAAGGTCATTTTCGTGTCGTTGTCGTAGAAGTCCTGCGCTTCGAGCGAACAGCTCGCGTCGGCGCTGCGGTACACCATCTTCTTGTTCGTCAGCCGCGCCGCCGCGCCGGACAGATCGACGTCGGCGACGTACAGGCGCGATTCCCCGGGCGCCAGCTCCGGCGTCTCCTCATGCGTTTCGGAGAAGGCGATTTTCATGCTCTTTTTCGAAATCGCCGCGCCTTCGTGCATCTTCTGGCCCAGCTTGACGGGCTTCGCGCCGCGTTCGCGCTTCAGGTACCAGAGCTCGTTATCGCGCCCACGGCTGACGTGGATATTCTCGAAGTGGTCGGGGCCGATGAGGATGTAGTCGCCGTTAACCAGGTGCATCACGCGGAGGAACGCCGCCGCCGGAACGTTGCAGGTCAGGCAGCGGATAATGCGGCTCTTCAGGTCGACTATCATGGCGTCGCCGAAGCTCTTGGCCATGAACGCGATCTGGGTGTTGTCGGGCGAGATGTCGGCGCGCTCGCCGAAGTAGGTCAGCCGTTCGATGTTTCGCGGCAGGTGATCGAGCTCGCTGCCGGGCTTGCGCTGGGCGACGACCAGCATGGGAACGAGCAGCAGGAGAAGCTTCATCTTTAGTCGTCCTCGGTGGGGGGCGGAAGGCGCTTCGCCATTTCCAGCAGCGTGTCCTCGAAGGCGTAGTCCGGTTTCGGAAAGTGGCCGTTGCGCAGGTACCTGCGGTAAGTCTCCTTCAGGCCGGCGTCGAAATCCGTGGGCTTGAACTTCAGCACCCGCTGCGCCTTATTCACCACCATGGTGATGCCGGGCATGTCGTAGTAGAAGGCGAAGTAGAGCTTCGGGCCCATGGGATGGCCGCCGGCGCGCAGGATCCGGTCGCGCGGAATGCGGACGAATTTCACCGGCTTGCCCGCCGCGCGGCCGAAGGCTTCCACGGCTTCGTACTGGGTGATCGGCTTCGGATTGGCCACGTTGAAGCTCTGGCCGCCCGCTTCAGGCAGCTCGGCAGCCCGGATCATGCACGACACCAGATCGCCGACGTGAACAAACTGCATCAGGCGGTGGCCGTCGCCGGGGAGAATGATCGGCCGGTTGTCGCGCAGGCGGTCCCAGAAGAACGCCTCGCGGTAGAAGTTGTTGCCAGGCCCGTAGATGAACGGCGGCCGAAAAGTGACCACCGGGAAACGATCGCGCTGGTGCATGCGGAACAGGGCGCGCTCGCTCATGGCTTTGTTGCGGACGTAGGCGTCGGCGTGATCGTCGGGGGCCAGCGCGTCTCCCTCGTGATGATTCAGGCCGTCCCCGTAGGCCGCCACGCTGGAAAGGAAAACGTAGCGGGTGAGGCGATCGCTCGCCACGATCCGCGCAGTGGCTTCCACCTGGGCGGCGGTAGTGCCGCGCTCCCAGTCGTAGACGTTATCGAAGACCACGTCGAAGCGCTTGCCGGCAAGAGCGGAGCGCAGCGAGGCGGCGTCGTTGCGGTCGGCCATCAGATTCCCCACCCGGCGCGCGAAGTCGTGCTTCGGCTTGCGGTGCAGGACAGTGACCTCGTGCCCCGCCTTGAGCAGGTCGGCGACGAGCGGCCGGCCCACGAACAGCGTCCCTCCGATAACCAGAATGTTCATGCGCGCAGGATCGGGACGGCCTCAGCAGGACCGGCGATCAGGTATTAATCGTAATACTCGAGACCGAGGTGTGTAATCAAGTCCTCACCCCGCATCCAGCGCAGCGTGTTCTTCAGCTTCATCAGCTGGATGAAAATATCGTGCTCCGGGTAGATCTCCGGGGCGTGCATGGGCGCCTTGAAATAGAACGACAGCCATTCCTGAATGCCCCGCATTCCGGCGCGGCGGGCCAGATCGAGGAAGAGCACCAGATCCAGCACCAACGGCGCGGCGAGGATCGAGTCCCGGCACAAAAAATCGATCTTGATCTGCATGGGGTAGCCCAGCCACCCGAAAATGTCGATATTATCCCAGCCTTCCTTAGCATCGCCACGGGGCGGGTAGTAATTGATCCGGACGGCATGAAACAGATTGCCGTAAAGCTGGGGATAAAGCCGCGGCTGCAGAATCTGATCGAGAACGGAGAGCTTGGTCTCCTCCTTCGATTTGAATGAGCCGGGGTCGTCGAGCACCTCGCCGTCGCGATTACCGAGAATGTTGGTGGAGAACCAGCCGGACATGCCCAGCATGCGCGCCTTCAGCCCCGGGGCCAGCAGCGTCTTCATGAAGGTCTGGCCGGTTTTGAAGTCCTTGCCACAGATGGGCACGCTGTTCTCCCGCGCCAGCTCCAGCAGGGCCGGAGTATCGGTGGTGAGGTTCGGAGCGCCATTGGCGTAGGGGATGCCCAGCTTCAGGGCGGCATAAGCATAAATCTGACTGGGCGCGATCTCGGGGTCGTTCTTCTGCAGCCCGCACTCGAACTCCTTCAGCGTCTGGTGCACCTGCGAGGGCCGGTGGAAAACTTCCGTTGATCCGCACCAGACCATGACCGTGCGCGATACGCCGGTGCGCTCCTGGAACTGGCGGATGTCGTCCATGAGCATCTCCGCCTTGTCCATCTTCGTGCGCGCTTCTTTAATGTTCGGTCCGTGAATGCGGCGGACGTAGTCCTGGTCGAAGACGGCCTTCATGGGCCGGATGTTCTGGAGCGGCTCGCGAACCTGCTCGAGGAGCGAAGAATCGAGGACGGCGGCGTTGCGCGCCGCCTCGTAAGCGGAGTCTTCGAAGATGTCCCAGCCGCCGAAGACCAGGTCGTCGATCTGCGCCAGAGGAACGAAATCACGAATGAGCGGGGTGCGGCCCTCGCTGCGCTTTCCGAGGCGGACCGTGGAGAGTTGCGTGAGCGAGCCCACTGGCGCGCCCAGGCCCCGCTTGACGGCTTCCACTCCGGCCATGAAGGTGGTGCTGACCGCGCCGATGCCCGGGATGAGCACGCCAAGCTTCCCGTCCGCGGGCGCAATTTGGACGTTGTCTTTAGTCGCCAAAGTGTGACTCCTTTTCGCGAGACTCGCGCCGGTTCGAGGTCCGGCTGACGCAGCGCAAAGCGTTGCTGCAAGGGCGGAAACGAGGGGTCCGGCCTTTGTCCTACGTTATACTAGCACTTCATGCAGAGTCGCGCGACGAGCACTATTGCGACCATCGTTGTCGACGACGAGCAGCCTGCATGCGACGAGCTGGTGTGGCTGCTGAAGCAGTTCCCCGATCTCGAAGTGGTAGGCACCGGGCGCAACGGGCTGGAGGCAGTGAAGCTGATCGAGCAGCTCGAGCCGGACCTTGTTTTCCTTGACGTGCAGATGCCTGGCCTGGACGGCCTGGGCGTGATCCAGCAGCTGCGGTCGAAGGACGTTCCCCTGCCGCACTTCATTCTGGCCACGGCCTACGAACAGTACGCCCTTGATGCGTTCAAGTGGGGCGCCATGGATTACCTGCTCAAGCCGGTGGAGAAGGAGCGGCTGGAGGTCACCATCGAGCGCGCGCGGCGCGTCATTTCGGAGAAGGCCCCTGCGGACCTGCCCGAGCCAGCGCCAACGGCGACGCAGGCACGTGCGCCGCAGCGGACCAAGCTGCTGGTGCGCAGCGCCGGCCGGAACTTCATTGTGGACGCGCAGGATCTGATCTACGCCACCATCGATGACGGCGTGATCACAGTGGTCGCGACCAACATCGAAGGCGAATCGAATTACCGCACCATCGAGGAACTACAGTCCAACCTCGACCCGGATTCCTTCTGGCGCGTGCACCGGTCCTTCCTCGTAAACATCAACCGGATCAAGGAAGTGATTCCGTGGTTCAAGTCGAGTTTCCAGCTGAGGATGGACGATAAAAAGCACACTGAGATTCCAGTGAGCCGCGTACAGACCAAGCGCCTGCGCGCCCTGCTGAAACTCTGAGACGCGTCAGGGGACAGGCCCGGGGCCCCGGCCGACGGCCTGACGCTTTCCTTTTGCCGGGGGGAGCGGGGGCGAGCCCGCTCTCGGCCGTGCAGAAGCTTCCGCCGCCTCGGTGCAGAGCGGCTCCATCCAGGATTGGAATGTCTTCTGCCGGTGTTCGAGTGGAGGCTAATCCGCCCCCGCCTTCATGGCGAGTACGTCCATCTTTCCCGCCGCGAACACGAGCGGGTGGGGTTGGGCTTGCGATGGAGCAAACTCGCCGGAGCTGTTTCTCCGCAGTCCGTACAGGAGCACGACAACGTTCGCGATATCGCGCTGGATTTCATCGGTGGCCGGCGGTGGGAAATTTGCAAGCCGCCGGTAGATGTCGCTGAGGCCTTCCTCTGCCTGCTTCAGGTATTCGCAGAATACTTCCACGACTGCAGCCCTCGCCGGTACTTCGGCCGTTTGACGCCGTTCGCCGGCCGTTTAATAATTCCCGAATCGGCGCCCGAGGCGGTTCGTTCTCGGTGCTGGCGCTGTGAACCGCCGTCCTGATAAGCGCCCTAAGATCTGGTCCTGGCAAGAATGATACACGAAACGGATCAGAACGGAACCGTCCTGTCGAGAAATTTTTCGATGTTACGGTAACTGGGTGAACAGCCTTACGGATTCTGCTGGTGCACCCACCGGCGTATGGCGGCTATCAGTTCCGCCGACCGAATCGGTTTCGAGAGAAACTCCTGCATGCCATGGCGGTCCGACCGCGTCCGAAACTCGTCGGACGTGTTCGCTGTAATCGCCAGAATCGGCGTCTCTCGATACCCCGGGATCTCTCGGATCTTTTCGGTCGTGGCGAACCCATCCATCACCGGCATCTGCAGATCCATGAGGATTAGGTCGTAGTGCCGCGCGCGCGCTTGCTCGATAGCAGATGCGCCATCGCTGACGCAGTCGAGCGGTAACTCATGGCGCCGCAGCATGTGCCGGACAACGGTCTGGAAGACATCATTGTCCTCCACCAGGAGAATGCGGGGCTGCTCGGTCGTCTGGGGCGGGGAACCCGAATTGCTTTCGCCCGGAACGCCGAAAGGCGCTTTCACCGTACTGCGGCAGCTTCCGTTTGGCCCGGTTTCAATGGTCAGGTCGCCGCCGATAGACGTGACGAGTCTCTGGGCCACGGCCACGCTGAGCGGAGCCCCCTGTTCGGCCCGCGTCCGGCTCCTTTCGCGCGCATCGAAACGGCGCTCCTGAGCGGATTCCCATGCCGAGTCGCACATCGAGATTCGCAGGGTCACGCCGCTCCGGGCCGGAGTCGCCACTGCGCTGACCAGCACGCGCCGTTGTATCGCTGATCGCACTGCGTGTGCCAGCAGGTGGTTGAGCGCCTGCCGGAGCCGTCGGGCATCGCCGCTCAGAATGGGCGGAATGTCCGCATCGATGGTGCAGATCAGCTCCAGCCGGCGGAGGCTGGCGCGAAACCGCTGCTCATCGATCACGGATTCGAGCAGCGCGGCCGGATCGAAATCGATCTCTTCGCTGTCTACCACCGAAAAGGTGGACGTAACGTACTCCGCCGCGGCGTTCAGAACATCAGTCAGGCTCTCGGCGCAAAATCGCGTCGCATTCACATATTCCTGCTGCGCTTCGGTGAGGCCGGTGTCCACCAGCAGATCCGCCATGCCCAGAATTCCGCTGAGAGGAGTTCGGATCTCATAGTTGAGGCTGGCCAGAAAGCCGGGGTCGACATGCCACGGGCTTTCCGCGACAGGAAACTCGGCGATTGCAGCAGGCACAATCAGGTATCGACACTAATGCGAAAGCCCTGCACGAAGGGTATGCCCTAAAGCCGCAATCAGGCGAAGGCTGTAGCCCGGCTCGAATAAACTGTTCAGCGTGCGGCCTAAGATAGTGCTCCTGGCGATCGTCGCCGCGCTCGCATGCCGCGCGGCGGTGACCATCACCATCGACGACTCTGCCGCGCCGCGCACCTTCGATCCGCGCCACGCTCTCGGCGCCGGCGTCGATGGTCACGAGAAAGGCGACACGCGCCGAATGTTCTCTCCCGCGGCCATGCGGCTGATGCGCTCCGCCGGGTTTCATTCGCTCACCTACCGGCTGCGGACCGAGCTTGCCGGCGAGGTGTGGCACTGGAATCCGGCCGGTCGCTGGAGCGACGCCGCGCATCGCCAGGGCTACTGGATCTCCTCGGCGCACTCGGCGAAGCCCATCGTCGTCTCTTATGGATATCGCCTGCCCCGCCGCGGCAATACTCACGACCAGGCCAATGACGACGGCTATTCGCGGATCGACGACGGCGACGAGGCCACGTTCTGGAAAAGCAATCCGTATCTCGATGCGCATTTCACCGGTGAGCCGGCCGGCGCGCATGCCCAGTGGATCGTGATCGACACGGCCGGAGCAGCGGTTAATTTTTTGCGGATTACATGGGGACTACCGTTCGCGGCAGAGTACCGCGTCGAGTACACGAATACCGCAAGCGGGCCCGAAGACTTCGCCGAAGACTCGATCTGGACCGCGTTTCCCAACAGCGTGGGCGCGGGCGGCGGGACGACGGAGTTGAAGCTCACGGAGACACCCATAGCGGCCCAGTACGTTCGCATCCGGCTGCTGCGGTCGTCTTTGACCGGTCCGCCGGGGTCGCACGACATTCGCGATTCGCTCGGCTACGCCATCCGTGAAGTGCGGCTGGGCACGGTGGACCCCGCGGGCGAGTTCGCCGACCTGATCCGCCACGGCCACAGCAAGGACGAGCAGACGAATATCTGGGTCTCTTCAACCGACCCCTGGCACACCGCGGCCGACCGCGACCCGCGGATCGAGCAGCCCGGCTTCGACGTGATTTTTCGCGGCGGCCTGGCGGACGCCCAACCGGCCATGGTTCCTGTAGGGGTCCTGTACGATACGCCCGAGAATGCGGCGGCGGAGGTGCGCTTCCTGCGATCCCGCGGATATCACGTCGGGCGCCTCGAACTGGGCGAGGAGCCGGACGAGCAGTACGGCCCTGCCGAGGACTACGGCGACCTCTGCCTGCAATGGGCCGATGCTCTGCACGCCGTGGATCCCGTGCTGCAACTCGGCGGCCCCAGCGTAGTCGCCGATTCGAACACGTCCGATCCCGATTCCCACACGCCGTCCTTCGTCGGCCGGCTCGTAAAGTATTTCGCCTCGCGTGCGCGCCTCAATGTATTCGCATTCTTTTCCTTCGAGTGGTACCCGTTCGATGACATCTGCGATCCCGTTCCTCCGCAGCTTGCCGCCGCATCCGATCTGCTGGCCGGCGCGGTGGATCGGTTCCGCGCCGAAGGCGTGCCTGCATCCATGCCGCAGGTGATCACCGAATACGGCTATTCGGCCTACGGCACAGCCGCCGAGGTGGACCTGCCCGGCGCCTTGATCGACGCCGATATCGTCGGACGGTTCCTCACCTCCGGCGGCGATCAGGCCTTCCTCTATGGCTGGGAGCCGGGGGAATTGAACAACGACCGGCCGTGTACCTGGGGCAATAACATCATGTTTCTTCTGGACGGGCTGAAGCCCACGGCCACCTACCATGAGTCCCGGCTGCTCAACATGCGCTGGCTTGCGCCCGGCGGCCCGCACCGGCTGTACGCGGCGCGTTCGGATCTGCGCGACGGCGATGGCAACGAACTGGTGCGCGCGTATCCGGTTCGGCGCCCGGATGGACTATGGTCCGTGCTGATTCTCAATATGGATCCCGATCGCGCCCAGCAAGCACGCATCATCTTTCAGAACGGAGCGGAGCTGCGCGCCGGCGACGCCTGGCAGTTATCGGCGGCACAGTACCGCTGGCATGCCGATGGCGCGGACGGCTATCCCGAGATCAGTCGTCCCGCCACCCGCATAGCCGCCGCGCCCGATGCCTCCCTCTCGCTGCCTCCGTGGTCTCTGACGGTGGTGCTGGGACAATAAGGGTTCATGTCCGCCACCGACACGCGCGGGCGAAGCGCGCGCGAAAGCACCGGACGCCTGGCGTCTCTCGTGGCGGCGGGCATTCTGCTGAGCCGGCTGGTAGGCCTGGTCCGGCAGCGCGTGTTCTCGCACTATTTCGGCCTGTCCGACGCCGCCGACGCGTTCAGCGCCGCTTTCCGCATCCCTAACTTCCTTCAGAACCTCTTTGGGGAAGGCGTCCTGTCGGCGTCGTTCATTCCGGTGTATGCGAAGTTGCTCGCCGAGGGCGATGAAGAAGAGGCCGGCCGCGTTGCCGGTGCTGTGTTCGCGATTCTCGCCGTTACGATATCGGTGCTTGTCCTGGTCGGCGTGCTGGCGACACCGTGGCTGATCGACGCCATCGCCATCGGATATAAGGGCGCCAAACGCGAGCTGACTATTCAACTGGTCCGTGTGCTGTTTCCGGGCGCCGGGTTGCTGGTGTTCTCCGCGTGGTGTCTCGGCATTCTCAACAGCCATCGCCGGCTGTTTTTGTCCTACGCCGCACCGGTGGTCTGGAATCTGGCCATGATCGCGACCCTGCTGTATTTCGGCCGCCGCATGGGCCAGGATTCGCTCGCGGTAGCGGTGGCGTGGGGTTCGGTCGCGGGGAGCGCGCTGCAATTCGCCGTTCAGCTGCCAACCGTGCTGAAGCTGGCGCGGAACCTCCGCGTCCGATTCGAGACCCATTCCGCGCACGTGCGCGAGATCCTGCGCAACTTTGTGCCCGTCTTCATCAGCCGCGGTGTTTATCAGCTCAGCGCTTATATCGACTCGCTGCTGTCCACGTTGCTGGGCCGTGGCGCCATGGCCGGATTCATCACCGCCCAGACCATCTATATCCTGCCGGTGAGCCTCTTTGGCATGTCCGTTTCCGCGGCGGAGCTGCCGGTTATGTCCAGCGCGGTCGGCAGCGCGGAGCAGATCGCGGCGGCGCTGCGAAGTCGGCTCGATTCCGGCCTGCGGCACATCGCATTCTTCGTTGTGCCCTCGGCCATGGCCTTTTTCGTGTTCGGCGATCTGATCGCCGGCGGCCTGTTTCAGACCGGCCGGTTCCGGCACGCCGACAGCATGTACGTTTGGGCGATTCTTGCCGGTTCCGGTGTCGGTTTGTTGGCGTCCACCATGGGCCGCCTCTACTCCTCGGCTTATTACGCTCTG
>Ga0070739_10002943_pt1 | contig 21878 bp, 25 predicted proteins | sample Coa_R1_7_FD_66445 | JGI IMG/M metagenome (GOLD analysis project Ga0070739, IMG submission 66445) | Surface soil microbial communities from Centralia Pennsylvania, which are recovering from an underground coalmine fire - Coalmine... | ecosystem: Environmental > Terrestrial > Soil > Unclassified ... | reverse complement strand
TCGTTGATGCAGTGGGCGGCGAGGTCGGCGCCGCAGTCGCGCAGGCGTCCGCGCTCGCGCGCCAGGATCAGCTTCGTGCCGACCCCGTCCGTCGAGGCGGCGAGGAGCCGCTCGCCGTCGAGCGGGTGCAGCCCGGCGAACGCGCCGAACCCGCTCGCGCCGGTCGACTCGGCTGCGGCGCGCAGCCGGTCGACGACGGCTCCGGCCGTCGCGAGCGAGACCCCTGCTGCGCCGTAGCTTCGCTGCGAGCCCAGGCCGCCAGTGTACGAAGCTCGCCGGTCGACCGGGTCAGGCGAACCGCTCGCCGTGGAGCTCCGGCCGCCCCTCGGGCCCGCCGGGCAGGAAGCGGACGACCGTCCCGCCCACCTGGACGGCGTCGTCCTGCAGGTCGACGCCGAGGATGTCGGCGAGCGCCCCCGCCTTCGTGTCGGGCTCGTCCGCCCGCAGCTGCAGCTCGGCGAGCCGAAGCTCGTCTCCCTCCGCGAGCAGCTCGTCGATCCACTCGCGCGGCGGGTGGACCTCGAGCCGGTAGCCGGCGTTCGTCGCGACGAAGGTCCGACGGCCGCCGTGCTCCTGCACCCGCAGGTTCCACTGCATCGCGCGGCCGAGGACCGACTGGAAGTCCTCCTCGTCGAGCGCGACGCCGAGGTGGTCGACCCGCGGGACCCGCCAGTGGCCCGGCTGCACGACGACGTTGACCGCGCCGCGTTCGAGCTCCGACAGGCGGAGCTTGAACCCGTCGTGGTCGAGCTTCTCCCACGACACGCCCGGCTCCACCGCGACGTGCTCGTCGCCGATCCGGCCGTACCGCGCGACCAGGTCGAAGCCGAGCTTTCCCAGGTAGCGTGCCTCTACGTCCCGCAGTTCCGACGTGACCAGGTGGTAGTGGAAGAGATGCACGGCCCAGGGCATTCAATCACCGCCGTTTCGCCGTCGCTCCTCACCCCGTGGACGCTCGAGCCGCTGCAGATCGTCCCGACGGTCGTCGTCGCCGGGCTCTACCTGAAGCGGACGCGCACGCTCGCGGCGCAGGGGCGGCCCGTCCCCACCTGGAAGCAGTGGATGTTCTGGACGGGGATCGCGTTCACGATCCTCGCGCTCAACTCGCCGATCGACTCGCTGGGCGAGGAGCACTTCTTCTTCATCCACATGACCCAGCACGTGATCCTCGGCGACCTCGCGCCGCTCTGCTTCGTGCTCGGCCTGAACGGGCAGATCCTGCGGCCGATCCTCCAGTTCTCGGCGGTCGAGCGGCTGCGCGTGCTCGCGCACCCGTTCGTCGCGCTGCCGGTCTGGGCGGTCGACCTCTACGTGTGGCACATCCCGTTCCTCTACGACGCGGCGCTGCACCACGACGCGGTGCACGCGCTCGAGCACTTCTGCTTCTTCACCGCCGGCTGCCTGATGTGGGAGCCCGTCGTCGAGACGCTCCCTGCCCCCGACTGGTTCGGCACCGGGATGAAGTTCGGTTACATCGCGGTCGTCCGCCTGCTCGAGACGATCCTCGGCAACGTCTTCATCTGGTCGTCGAGCGCGTTCTACTCGGTCTACCGGCACCCGCCCGAGTGGGGGATCTCGCCGGTGCACGACCTGAACCTCGGCGGCGTCGTGATGATGGCCGAGGGGTCGATCGTGACCGCCGTCGTCCTCGTCTGGCTGTTCCTCCGGCTCGCACGGGAGGGCGAGCTGCGCCAGCAGCTGCTCGAGCAGGGTCTCGACCCGCGGCAGGTGAAGCGCGCCGTCCGCTACGGGCGCGGCGACGAGCTGCTCACACGCGCTCGAACCTGAGCTTGGCCGCGTCGGCCGGCACGCGCGTCGGGTAGTCGCGCGTCAGGCACGCGCGGCAGAGCCCGTCCGCCGGTCGCCGTGTCGCGCGCTGGAGGCCCTCGAGCGAGAGGTAGGCGAGCGAGGTGGCGCCGATCGCCTCGCGCACCTCCTCCACCGACGAGTGGGCTGCGATCATCTCGTCTTCGGAGGCGAGGTCGATCCCGTAGAAGCAGGGCGAGACGACGGGCGGCGAGGAGATCCGCACGTGCACCTCGGCGGCGCCCGCATCGAAGAGCATCTGCACGATCTGCCGGGTCGTGGAACCGCGCACGATCGAGTCGTCGACGACGACGAGCCGCCGGCCCTCCACCTCCGCGAGCGGGTTGAACTTCATCCGGATCCCCTGTTCCCGCATCCCCGGCTCGGGCTGGATGAACGTGCGGCCGACGTAGCGGTTCTTGATCAGCCCCTCGCTGAACGGGATGCCGGCGGCGCGCGCGAAGCCGATCGCGGCGGGCGTGCCCGAGTCGGGGATCGGCAGCACGAGGTCGGCGTCCACCGGCGCCTCCGCGGCGAGTCGTTCGCCCATGCGCACGCGGGCGCCGTGCACCTCCACGCCCTCGAGACGCGTGTCGGGGCGCGCGAGGTAGAAGAACTCGAAGATGCAGAGGGCGCCGTGCGCCTCCGGCTCGAGCGCCTGTACGGATCGCAGCCCGTCCGCGTCGGCGAGCAGGAGCTCGCCGGGCTCGACCTCGCGCACGAGCTCGGCGCCGACGAGGTCGAGCGCGCACGTCTCCGAGGCGACGACCGGATCGTCGCCGAGGCGCCCGAGCACGAGCGGGCGGAAGCCGTGCGCGTCGCGGAACGCAAACAGCGTCTCCTCCGCGAGCCCGACGACGCTCGCCGCGCCCTCGAGGCGCGTCATCGCGGTCACGAGGGCGTCCTCGATTAGCGCGTCGTCGTCGGCGACGAGCGCCGCGATCACCTCCGAGTCGGAGGTGGAGGCGAGCGGCTTCCCGACCTCGTCGCGCAGGGCCGCGGCGTTGACGAGGTTCCCGTTGTGGCCCAGCGCGACCGTGCGCGCGCGGCCGTGGTGGATCAGCGGCTGTGCGTTCTCCCAACCGTTGCTCCCCGTCGTCGAGTAGCGGGTGTGCCCGATCGCGAGCTCGCCGTGCAGGCCCGACAGGCTGCGCTCGTCGAACACCTGCGGCACGAGGCCGAGGTCGCGCAGCACGGTCAGTCGGCCGTCCTCGCTGACTGCGATCCCGGCCGACTCCTGCCCGCGGTGCTGCAGGGCGTAGAGGCCGAAGTACGAGAGCCGCGCGACGTCGCGGCCGGGCGCCCGCACGCCGAAGATGCCGCACATCAGGCGACCTCGCCGAGCTCGACGACGTCGTCCCAGGGCACGTCCGTCCCGGCGGCGACGCCGACGACCACGCCCTCCCCGGATGGTTTGTGTTGAGTCAACACAAGCTCGGTGCGAGACCAGGCGGCTGCTTCGCGCAGCGCGAGATCGATGCCCCCGTCGGACACGTCGTGGGCGAGCGTGAACAGGTGCGCGTGCCGCCAGACGAACGCGACGAGGCCGTGGCCGAAGCCGCGCAGGAGGAGCACGCGGTCGCCGCTCCGCCAGCGCCCGGGGATGCGCGTCACGTCCCGCACGAGCCCGACGCAGCCGACGACGGGCGTGGGCGGGATCGGCGCGCCGCCGGTCTCGTTGTAGAGCGAGACGTTCCCGGAGACGACCGGGATGCCGAGCGACTCGGCCGCGAGCGCGATGCCCTCGATCGCCTGCGCGAGCTCCCAGCCGATCTCGGGCTTCTCCGGGTTGCCGAAGTTGAGGCAGTCGGTGAGCGCGAGCGGCTCGCCGCCGGCGCAGGCGACGTTCATCGCCGCGTCCAGCACCGCCCGCCAGCCGGCCTCGCGCGGGTCGCGGCAGCCGAGGGGAGGCCCGTCGAGCGAGACGGCGATCCCGCGCGTGCCGTCGATCCGCAGGACCGCCGCGTCGAGCCCGGGACGGCGGACGGTGCGCGAGCCGACGAGGTGGTCGTACTGCTCGAAGACCCAGGTCTTCGGCTCGTGGTTCACGGCCGCGACGGCCGCGCGCTCGACCGGGGCCGGCCGCTGCTCGAGCTCGTAGCGGGGGCACTCCTCGGTGAGGAGCGGCGCCGGAATCTCCCCGACGACGTCGCCCTCGTAGAGAGCGCGCAGGAGCCCGCCGTCCGTGACCTCGCCGATCACCGTGCACGGCAGCTCCCAGCGCTCGCACGCTTCGCACACCTGCTCGAGGAGCTCGGGCGCGACGACCGCGACCATCCGCTCCTGCGACTCGGAGATCATGATCTCCCACGGCTCCAGGTCGGCCTCGCGGAGAGGAACGCGATCGAGGTGGACGTCGACGCCCATGCCGTCGCGCGCCATCTCGGAGAGCGACGACGCGAGCCCGGCGGCGCCGCAGTCCTGCAGCGAGACGACGAGACCGCGCTCGACGAGTTCGAGCGACACCTCGACGAGCGCCTTCCCGCGAAACGGGTCGCCGATCTGGACGGACGGCCGCTTCTCGTCGGAGCCCTCGAGGTCCTGCGAGGCGAGCACCGAGGCGCCGCCGATGCCGTCGCGCCCGGTGTAGGCGCCGTAGAGGACGACGAGGTTGCCGACGCCCTGCGCCCGCGCGGAGAGGACGCGCTCGGTGGGGAGGAGGCCGACGCACATGGCGTTGACGAGCGGGTTCTGGGAATAGGCCTCGTCGAAGGCGCATTCGCCGCCGACGGTGGGGATGCCGCAGCAGTTGCCGTAGTGCGCGATCCCCGCGACGGCCCGGCGGAAGTGCCAGTCGGGCTCGCCGAAGCGGAGGCCGTCGAGGAGCGCGACCGGCCGGGCGCCCATCGCGACGACGTCGCGAATGATCCCGCCGACACCCGTCGCCGCGCCCTGGAACGGCTCGACCGCCGAGGGGTGGTTGTGCGACTCGACCTTGAACGCCACGGCGACGCCGTCGCCGAGGTCGACGACGCCGGCGTTCTCGCCCGGCCCCTGCAGCACCCGCTCTCCGGCCGACGGCAGGCGGCGCAGGAGCGGCGCCGAGTGCTTGTAGCCGCAGTGCTCCGACCAGAGCAGCGAGAAGACCGCCAGCTCGAAGTCGTTCGGCGAGCGCCCGAGCAGCTCCCGGATGCGCTCGAACTCGCCGTCGGTCAGCCCGAGCGTGCGGTGGAGAGGTTCCGCGACGGAGCTCAGGGGGCCAGTGTATCGGCGGCCTCCGACGGCTCCCGTCCCGCAGCCGTTACAAAGAGGACGTGACCTCCCGCCGGCCGATCGTCCTCCTCGCTGCCCTCGCGCTGATCTGGGGAAGCTCGTTCATGTTCATCAAGGTCGCGGTGCGCCAGCTGGATCCGTCGACGTTGATCCTCGGGCGGCTCGGCACCGCGACCCTCGCACTCGCGCTCGTCGTGCCGCTGCTCGCCGGCAGGGGAGAGACGCGCGCCGGGCTGCGTCGGCACTGGCGGGCGCTCGCCGTCGTCGGGCTCGTGAACACCGCGCTCCCGTTCTGGCTTCTCTCCTGGGGGGAGACGCGCCTCGACTCGGGTCTTGCGTCGATCATCCAGGCCTCGGTGCCCATTTTCAACGCGCTCCTCGCGTTCGGCTTCTTCCACGAAGAGCGGGTGGCCGGCACGCGGCTGCTCGGCGTCGCGCTCGGCTTCGTCGGCGTCGCGATCCTGATCGGAGCGCAGCCGCACGCAAAGGTTCTGGGTGCCCTCGCGGTCGTCGGGATGGCCCTCTGCTACGCGGCCGGCGGGTTGCTGACGAAGCGTCACCTCGGCACGGCGCCGCCGCACGTGATCGCGCTCGGAACCTCGGCCGTTGCGGCGCTCGCCGTCCTGCCGGCGGGCGTCGCGCAGGCGCCGCACTCGCTCCCGTCGGCGGAGACGATCGCCGCCGTGCTCACCCTCGGGCTGCTGTGCACCGCGGCGGCATACCTGGTCTTCTTCACGATCGTCGTCCGGGCGGGCGCCGGGTACGCGGCGCTCGTCACCTACCTGGTGCCGCCGGTCGCGCTCGCCTACGGCGCGATCTTCCTCGACGAGGGCGTCGGCGTCGCGGCGCTCGTCGGCCTCGTGCTGATCCTGGCGGGAGTCGCGCTCGGCACGCGTCGCAGCACGTCTCTGCGCCGCGCGGCGGCCGCCGAGGCGCCCGCGTGAACATCGCGATCCGCCGAGCGACCGCTTCCGACGTGGACTGGCTCGTCGAGCTCCTGAACGGCGAGGAGACCGAGCCGTTCCTCTCGGCGGGGCGTGCCTACGACCGGGAGGGGATCGCGGCGGAGGTGGAGCGGTCGGCACGGGAGCCGCAGCGGTTCGGCCGGTTCGTGATCGAGGTCGACGGCGAGCGTGCGGGCGTGATGGGCTTCGAGGAGCGGAACGAGCGGCACCGGATCGCCCACCTGGGCGGGCTCGCCGTCCACCCGGGCTTCCGCGGCCGCGGCGTCGCCGACACCGCGGCACGGCTCCTGCAGCGCCACCTCTTCGACGAGCTCGGCTTCCACCGGCTCGAGCTCGCCTGCTACGGCTTCAACGACCGCGCGATCCGCCACGCCGAGCGCTCGGGCTTCGTGCGCGAGGGCGTGAAGCGGAAGGCGTACCTCCGGCACGGCGAGTGGCAGGACGCGGTGTTGTTCGGGCTCGTGCGGGAAGACCTCGACGCGTGCTGACGCTCTACCAGGCCGAGTGGTGCCCGTACTCGGCCGCCGTGCGCGAGCGGCTGACGGAACTCGGGGTCGACTTCGTCGCCCGCCAGGTCGCCCCCCGCAAGGAGGACCGCGAGAACGTCGACGAGATCCCCACGCTCGAGACCGAGGACGGCCGCCGCCACGCCGGGACGGACGCCGTCTTCGCGTTCCTCGCGACGCTGCCGCGGTCGGATGACGAACGGTCGCATCGCGCGCAGTACCGCGCGCACGAAGAGGACCGGCGGGCCGAGACGACGGCGCGCGTACTGCGCGAGCAGGCGCCGCTCTGACGTTTCTCCGCGGCGCTTCCTTCCGCTCTTGAACGGCGGCTCTCGCAGCTCCCGAGCCAGAGTGGTTGTCTAACCCGTCTGCTGGTTTTGAACGGGGAAGGCCGTCTCGTGAGGAGGGGTTGGGAATCCGCCGGCGATGCCTGCGCTCATGGTCGGAATCAGCTTCTCGTCACGGAAACGCTCCCAGCTCTCCTGAGACTCGTGGATCGCAATGATCGTCCAGCCGTCGGCTGAAGGGCCGGCCGCGTGAAAGACCTGCCCATCCGGGAGGCTGCCATCGCTCGGATGCACCGCCGCGATCGAGGCCTCGTACTGCTCCTTCGTCCCGCCCGGAAACTGATGCACGATCCCGTACGCCACCGGACACTCCTTTCGCGTTATCGACCAACCGACCCCGCGAAGCGACTATCTCACGCGGACCATCACCGGGCGAGAGCGACGGCGGCCCAGGCCTCGATCTGCCGATCTGCCACGTGCGGAACGCGCTCACGCCACTGATGCCCCCGGCGTGACAGAGCCGGTGATCAGGCGAGACGAGGTTGTTGCCCTACTTTTCAACGTGAGCGCATCGCGTCGTCGCTCGACCGGATCGAGCAGCTGCTGCTGGGAGGGGATGATGGCAAGAAGAAGCTGACGGAAGCTGAACGGGCCGAGTGGGAGGCGCAGCGCGCACAGATGCGCGCCAACGCCAGCGGACGAGCGAGCTGGCGGAACGCGCGCAGGCGAAGCTGGACGCGACACGCCTCAGCGGTAGTAAGGCGAGCCCCGCGCGCGAACGGCGGTTCGAATCCCGCCCTCGGCCGCAGGGAATCGCGCGGCTGCGCTAAAGGCGGCGATGTAGGCGGAACCACGCGCCGATCGCCACCACCACGCCAACGACGGCGGCGAGATGGCCCGTTGCGATCATGAAAATTGATGCCGCGAGAAGCAGGACGGCGATGGACCGGTCACGGCGTTTCTCCACGACCGAGGCGTCGTCCAGGCGTTCAAAGCGCATACCGCTCTGCTTGCCCGACGAAGGTAAGTCCACTCGTGCGGGAGCGTCATTCGTGCCGTAGCGGAGGAACGCGAATCGAGAAGCTCGGGCGACTCTCGGCGGTTCGGCGCCCGTCGTCGCACGCCCAGCGACGCCCAGGTTACGATGAGCGCGGACAGTCCGGTTTGCCGTTGAGGTACCTACACGAAGGCCCGCTCACGCGGGCCTTCGGTGTCCTGGACCCCGGGGGCCGGATTCGAACCAGCACCACGCGGATGGACAGTCCGGTGCTCTACCAGTTGAGCTACCCCGGGGTCGTGCCCGAGGTCTATGCGGCCCCCGGGCGAACCACAAGTCGCAGTTCTGGACGCGTCCGTACGCCTCGGCGGCGGAAGTGGAATCGAGATTCCCGTCCCGCGACGTACCGAGTGACCCAGAGCCGGAGCCGCCTCCTGCGGCTACCTGTCAGCTGCGCTCGATGATCTCGATCCGGTAGTCGTCGGGGTCGCGCACGAAGCAGAGGCGGTTCCCGCCCTCGCGGACGCGGTACGGCTCGCGCTCGGGCTCGATCCCCTGCTCCCTCAGCCGCGCGAGCGTGCCGTCGAGGTCCTCGACGCCGATCGCGATGTGTCCGTAGCCGGTGCCGTTGTCGTAGGTGCGGCCGTCGTGGTTGAACGTGAGCTCGAGCACCGACTCCGCGTCGCCGAGCGAGAAGAAGTAGTTGGTCGCCTCCTTCTCGCCGTTCCGGACGATGTCCATCTCGCGGTCGAACGTGAACCCGAGCGCCTCGTAGAACGCACGGCTCCGTTCCGGGTCCGTGATCCGGACCATCGTGTGGAGGTAGGTGGGCATGAGCCGATCCTACGCGCGCGACGGCACCTGCAGCTCTCGTTCCGCGGGCTCCCCCTGCCGCAGTTCGCGGCTGCGTTCCGCCTCGGAGTTGACCTCGGCCCCGAAGAGGAGCGCGAGCGCCGTCAGCCACAGCCACATCAGCATCACGATCACGGCCGACAGCGAGCCCCATGTCTTGTTGTAGGAGCCGAAGTGCGCCGTGTAGAACGCGAACGCCAGCGAGACGCCGAGCCACATGACGACGGCGACGGCCGAGCCGAGCGTCAGGAAACGCCAGCGCGGGTGGTCGACGTCTGGGCCGAGGTAGAGCAGCGTCGCGAACGCGGCGAGCAGCGCGGCGGCGAGGATCGGCCACTGGGCCGTCCACCAGATCCACTTGAGCACGCTCTCGATCCCGAGGGCGTGGCCGACGTACTTCTCGATCGCCGGCCCGAAGATCAGGAAGACGGCGACGAGGATGAACGCGGCGCCGATGATCGCGACCATCGCGAGGGCGGTGAGCCGCTTCTTGACGAACTTGCGCCGGTCCTTGCGGTCGTATGCGAGGTTGAGGGCGGTCATGTAGCTCGTCATCGCGCCCGTCGTCGACCAGAGCGCGAGCACGAGGCCGACGACGGTCATCACGATCGTCGCCTGGTGCTGGTGCGAGAGCCGAGTGATGCTGCCCTGGAGGAGCGTCTTCGCCTGCCCCGGCATGACGGTGCCGAGGTGGTTCATCACGCTCATGATCGTCGAGGGGCCCGCGACCATCGTGAATACGCCGATCACGACGAGCAGCACGGACGGGATCGCGAAGAAGGTCGAGTAGGCGAGCGCCTGCGCGATCATCATCATGTTGTCGTCGAGCATCTCCTTGCCGGAGCGCTTGAAGATCGCGCGCCAGTCGCGGAAGGAGAGCTTGCTCAACGACGCCTCCTCGAGCCGCTCCTCGTCGCGCTCCGGTTGCGGGGTGGGCGCGTCCTCGAGGCGCGCTTCGTCCGGCTCCGGCCGGGCCTTCTCGCTCACCTGCGACTCTGTCTCCTTCGTCTGCCCGCGCGCCATCGTTTCGCCACCTCCTTGGCCGTCGGGGGAGAAACGGCCGACGCCCCGGATCGGTTGCGGGTCAGGCGGCGGCGCGGCGCCGCTCTCGGAAGCGGCGAACCTTGTCGGCGGTGCCGCAGCTCGCGGCACCGCACCAGCGGCGGCTCCGGTTCTTCGACTCGTCGTAGAACGACCACTGGCACTCATGGTTCGCGCAGACCTTGATCCGGCCGGGCTCCCCGCGGGCGACGAGTGCGACGTACGAGGCCGCGATCTCCGAGAGCGCCCATCGCCAGCCGCGCGCGACCGGCTCGAGCGCGAGCTCGCCTGCGACCACGCGGCGCCGCACGGGGGCGCGGCGGACGTACTCGTCGAGCGGGGTGAGGTCTCCGCCCGGCGCCTCGACGAGGGCGCGCAACCGCGAACGGAGCTCGCGCAGCTCGCGCAGCTCGTGCGCCGTCGGCGGCGGGAGCTCTCCGAGGCCGCAGCCGGCGGCGAAGGCCGTGAGCCACGCCGTCTCCTCGAGCTTGTCGATCTCGCCGCCGGACCGGCCGCGCCACCACTCCGAGTTGACGAGCTCCAGCGCCGCGTTCACGGTTGGAAGCGTAACCGGCTAAGTGCGACTTGACAAGTTTCAGAGGGACGCGTAGCGTCCGCGGTCGTGCGGGACCGGTGGCTGGTGCTCGGTACTGCCGCGACGATCGGCGCGGCGCTCGCGACCGCGGTCGCACAGGCCGGCCCGCGGACCGAGCGCGTCTCGCTCGACCCGAACGGGACTGCGGTCTCCGCCACCGCGACGATCGTCGACGGCGCGCTCTCCGTGTCGGTGACCGGGATGCGGCCGCGGGTTCGGGTCGAGGCGATCGTCGACCGCCTCGCCTGCGCGACGAGCGGGTTCGACGGCCGCCCCGCGGGCGGTGCTGTCGCGGACGCCCGCGGCGCGGCGCGCTGGACGGTGGACGGCGCGCTTCCGCCCGCGACCCGCGACGGACGCCACGTGCTCGCCGTGGTGACCGCGGGCGAGACGGTCGCCTGCGGGCCGATCCCCTCGGCGGAGCCCGCGGCCGAGCCCGTGCCGCACAGCCACTGGGGGATCTGGTCGTTCGCCGGGCGCTTCCTCGACTGACGGCGGCGCTCGCAGCGGCCGCGGTCCTTGCCGGCTGCGGGTCGAGCAGCCGCCCTGCCCCGCGGCCGGTCACGTTCGACGGAATCGCGGGCTTCCTCGTCGCACCGGCGACGTCCGGCCGCCACCCGGCCGTCGTCCTCGTCCACGGCTCGGGCGGCGACCGGCGGGAGCTCCTCGGGCAGGCGCGGGCGCTTGCGCGCGACGGCGTGGTGGCGCTGACAATCACCGCGCCTTCCACCGCCCATCCGCTCCCGCCCGCGACGTCGCTTGCGTCCCTGCTCGCCGGCACCCGGCGGACGCAGCTCCGCGACGCCGCCGCCGTCCGGTCTGCCGCCGCCTACCTCGCGGCGCGAGGCGACGTCGATCCGCGCCGCCTCGGCTACCTCGGCTGGAGCGCGGGGGCGAAGACGGGCGCGTTCGTCACCGGCTCCTTCCGCGCCCTGGCCCTGCTCTCGGCCGGCGCGGACACCGTCTCCGCGTTCGTCGCCGCGGCGCCGCCGGGCTCGGGGGCGGAGGTGCGGCGCGCTCTGGCCCCGGTCGACCCGATCCGCGCGATCGCGCGCGCACGGCCGGGCTCGGTGCTGCTCGAGGACGGCCGCCGCGACCGCATCGTGCCGAGGGAGGCGCTCGAGAACATCGTCCACGCCGCGCCGCCCGGCACGACCGTGCGCTGGTACGACGCGGGCCACGGCCTGAACGCGGCCGCCTGGGCCGCCGCGCGGGCGTGGCTCGTCGCCAAGCTCCATCCGGCGTGAGATGGTTGAACGCGTGTGGCGCAACTGGGTCGGGAACCAGCAGTGCGAGCCGAGCCGGGTCGCGGCACCGGCGAGCGAGGACGAGGTCTGCGAGCTCGTCGCGGGCGCGGCGGCCGAGGGGCTCACGGTCCGCGTCGCGGGGGCCGGCCACTCGTTCACGCCGGTCGTCCCGACGGACGGCCTGCTGCTCGACCTGACGCGGCTGCCGCGGATCCGGTCGCTCGACCCTGCCCGCCGGCGCGTCGTCGTCGGCCCCGCGACGACGATCGGGGAGTTCGGGGAGCCGCTCTGGGCGGAGCGGCTCGCGCTCGCGAACCAGGGCGACATCGTCGCGCAGCAGATCGCGGGCGCCGTCTCGACGGCGACCCACGGCTCGGGGCTCGGCTTCGGCAGCTTCTCGTCCTCCGTTCGGCGCGCGCGGCTCGTCACGGCCTCGGGCGACGTCGTCGAGGCCGACGAGGGCGATCTGCTGCATGCGGCCCAGGTCGCAATCGGGACGCTCGGCGTGATCACCGAGCTCGAGCTCGAGGCGGCCCCCGCCTACCGCCTGCGCGAGCGCGTCGAGCACTGGTCGTGGGAGAAGGCGTGGGAGCCGTTCGACGAGCTCGCGCGGACGCACCGCCACTACTCCTTCTTCTGGATGCCGTCAGACGACTCGGCCGCGCTGTACGGGCTCGCCGAGCCGGGCGTATCGCTCGCCGACCGCTGCCTCGTGAAGATCTACGACGTCGTGGACGACGACGCCGCCGACAGCGACGAGGCGCACCGCCGCGTCGGCCCGGCCTACCGCATCTACCCGATGGTCTACGAGCCGAACTTCCACGAGCTCGAGTACTTCGTGCCGTTCGAGCGGGGACGCGAGGCGCTCGCCGCGATGCGCGAGCTGATGCTCTCGAGCCTGCCGGCGTCGGTGTTCCCGCTCGAGGTGCGGACGGTCGGGGCGGAGCCGGCGTGGCTCTCGCACAGCTACGAGCGGGACACGGTCGTCCTCTCCGTCTCGGGCACGCCGGGCACCGACTACTGGCCGTACCTGCGCGAGGTCGACCGGCTGCTCGGCGGCTTCGACGCGCGCGTGCACTGGGGCAAGCTGCATTTCCTGACGCGCGAGCAGTTGCTGCAGCGCTACCCGCGCGCTGCGGACTTCATCGCGCTGCGTGCGTCGCTCGATCCCGAGGGCGTCTTCCTGAACGGCCACCTGCGGCCGCTCTTCGGCGGGGCAGACGCGTCGTGATCCTCTACTCGAGCCGGATCTCGGGCAACTGCTACAAGGTGCGCCTCCTCCTCGCGCACCTGGGGATTCCCTACGAGACGCGCGAGGTCGAGGTGGTCGACCGCTCGGCGCCTCGCGACGAGCTCGACGGCCTGAGCCCGGCGCGGCGGGTGCCGGCGGTCGTGCTGGACGACGGCCGCCCGCTCGCCGAGTCGAACGCGATCCTGTGGTACTTCGCCGACGGCACGCCCTGGCTGCCGGCGGACGCCTACGAGCGCGCGCAGGTGCTGCAGTGGCTCTTCTTCGAGCAGTACGACCACGAGCCGGCGGTGGCGGTCGCGCGGTTCCTCGTCGCCTACAGCAGGCTTCCGCGCGAGCAGTACGAGCGGCGCCTGCCCGGCCTCCACGAGCGCGGGGCGAAGGCGCTCGCGGCGATGGACAGGCACCTCGACGGGCGCGACTGGTTCGTCGGGGACTCGCCGACGATCGCCGACATCGCCCTCTACGGCTACACGCACTGCTGCGAGGAGGGTGAGTTCGACCTCGCCCCGCTCGCGAACGTCCGCGCCTGGATCGACCGGCTCGCCGCCCGGCCCGGTCACGTGCCGATCGACGCCTGAGCGCTACGGCCAGGTCTGCGGCGGTGCGGCGCCGTCCTGCGTGACCGAGAGCACGCGACCGTGTCGCACCTCCACATGCCACGTGTGGCGCGCCGTGTTGCCTGGCGTGGTCGGCCACGCCTCGGTGAACGACACCGTCGCGGTGGCCCACGGGCGGCGGACAGTGACACCGCAACTGCTCGAGAGCCTGCGGCCGGGGTAGGCGCCGCCCGCGTGGATCACGCAGGGGAGAACGCCGACGTCGTGCGGGAAGAGCGCCGGCGCCCCCAGCGCGGCGAGCTCCGGCGCGTGCGCCGCGACGCGGATCAGCCGCTCGGCGTGGGGCGTCCAGAGCCCGTGTCTGCACGCGACGACGCTCGCGAGCGGCGTCGGGACCGCGAGGAGTAGCGGGGCCTCGTCGCAGCGGAGCTCCAACTCGTCTGTCGGGAGATGGCCCGGGTCGCGCATCGCGGCGTCGTAATAGACAGACAGCGACTGGTTGCCCGGCCAGTCGCAGCCGGGCGACCCGGAGAAGGCGCGGGTCACCCCGTTGCGCGTCGCGCGGACCGAGACGAGCGGCATCCAGGGGCCGCCGGCGCAGACGATCCTCGCCTGACCCGGGGCTGCGATCGGCGGGTCGAGCATGGCCCGAGGATGGAGCCGGACGTCCTCGCAGACGCGGTGGGCGAGCGGCAGGGTGCCGCCGGTCGGGCCGCACGTGAGGACGTACGACCGTGTCCGGCGTTTCGCGGCGACGCCGCTAGCCACGCCGATCTGCACGCTGACGGCTGTGCGCGGAGCACGCCGGGAGGGCTGGGCAGATGCGCCGACCGCCACCGCCAGCACCAACCCGGCTGCTGCTGCAGCGAGCGACCTCAGGTCAGAACGCTCCTCCGAGCAGGCTCTTCGTGCCCTCGGGCCGGGCGAAGACGCCGGCGCGCGGGTCGAGGACGGCGTAGAGGACGTCGACCACGAAGTTGCCGACGACGACCAGCAGCGTGATCAGGGTGACGATCGCGACGGCCCAGTCGAGGTCGAGCGGCGGCGTGCCGAGGAGCTGGACCGCGAGCCGGCCGAGCCCGTTGATCCCGAAGGCGGTCTCGATGTAGATCGAGACGGCGATCGCGGTGCTGATCTCCATCCCGACCATCGTCAGGACGCGAAGCCCGGCGCTCGGCAGCACGTGGCGGACGATCAAGCGGGTCTCGGATGCACCCTTTGCGCGTGCAGTGCGGACGTAGTCCTCGGTCATCGTCTCGGCAACGTTCGCGCGAACGATGCGTGTGTAGAGGGCGAGGAAGAGCAGCGCGAACGTGAGCCACGGGAGCGCCAGGTGTTCGCTCCAGTCCAATGGCCCGCCACAGGTCATGGCGGTGTTGCCAGCGCTGGTGATCGTTATCCCGCTATGTCCGGTAAGCGGGCAGTAGCCCCCCGTGGGTAGCCACTTCACGGCGCCGCCTGCACTTCTGAGGATCAGTCCGAGCATCATGGGGTGGGTGCAGACGAGCACGAGCGCGACGAACGAGATGATGCGGTCGGCCCAGGAACCGACTCGCTTGCCGGAGATGGCGCCTAGCGGCAGCGAAAACAGGACGACGAGAACGGCGCCGCCGAACAGGATCGAGAGCGTCGCCCCGTAGGCGGGGAACAGAATCGGTCCAAGCGAGCCTGTGTTGGTGACGTGCGTTCCAACCAGTTGGTGTCCGTCGCCGATGTTGCCGCGTACGAGTTGGCCGAGGAAGTGCAGGTAGAGCAGCACCTTCGACTGGTGGAGGTAGAAGAGGTGGTCGACCGCGCGCACCTCCTTCGGCGAGAACGGCGGCCGGTGGGAGAAGAAGTCGCCGACCGGCGGGTTCTTGTCGACCGGGAACACGAGCGCGAAGGCGACGGCGATCATGATCAGCAGCGTGAGCACGGCGCGCGCGAGCCGGCGAAGCAGATAGCGCGCGACTCTCATCGTGTCGCCCGAGGTTCGAGCGCGCTGCGTACCGCGTCGGCGAACCGGTTCAAGCAGACGACCGTGATCACCATCGCGGCCATCGGGAAGATCGTCTGCCACGGCGTGTAGTTGTGGCTGTTGTAGGTGTTCGGGTTGAAGATCGTCCCCCAGACGGTCGAGAGCAGCGTTCCGAGCGTCGGGATCGACGGGTCGACGCCGAGTCCGAGAAAGCTCAGCCCGACCTCGACGAGCATGTTCGTGCCGACCGCGATCGCGCCCCAGACGAGCAGCGTGGGGACGAGGTGCGGAAGCAGATGCCGACGCATGATCCGCCGGTCCGATGCTCCGACCATTCGCGCCGCCTCGACGAACTCCGCGTGGCGGAGGACGAGCAGCTGCGCCCGCACGAGCCGCAGTGGGTAGAAGGACGTCACCGCGCCGATCAAGACCGACTCTCCGACGACCCCCGCCGGCAGAACCCAGCTCCACGACAGCGCACCGAAGTCGTTCAGCAGAAACCGGTTCGCATAGACGAGGAACAGCAGGAGCGGGAACGCCATGATCGATTCCGTCAGCGTCGAGACGACGTCGTCGACGCGACCGCCGAAGTAGCCCGCCACCGTCCCGATCGGAAGCGCGATCAGGACCGCGACGAGGGCGGCCAGCAGCCCGATCTCGAGCGAGGTTCGCATGCCGTCGAACAGGCGGATCGCCTCGTCGCGGCCGAGCGGGCCGTCCGCGCCGAGCACGAGCAGCGTCGTCTTCGTCCCCCGCGGGAGCGGCAGCGGGCCGCCGTACTCGTCGACGCGGGGCGTTGTCAATGCGGCGACTCGGGTCCACGGCCCGACGGGACGCTTGCCGGTCAGGCTCGCCGCATACGGGAACGGCGTCTGCCCGTTGTGCCCGACGAGGCGCGTGAGCGTCGCCGCGCCGAACAGCGCCAGCACGAGGATGACGCAGAGCACGAGCAGCGAGAACGAGCCCCAGCGGTCTCGCCGGAACCGCCGCCAGCCGAGCCGCCACGGGCCGATCGGGCGCGGCGGCGTCGCGTCCCCCTCGCGAACCCGCTCGAACTGCGCGACCCAGGCCACCCCGGCTTCGACCGTACCACGGTGCGTCTCCGGACTCGACCTCGCGACGTGCGCACCGTCGCAGCACTCAGATGACGCCGCCTGCCGCGCTCTTCGTCGTCGCGCGCCCGCGGGCGATCGCCACGCGAGGGTCGACGAACAACGTGAACGCGTCGACGACCAGGTTGCCGGCGACGACGATCAGGCTGATCACGAACACGACGGCGAGGATCAGGGGGAGGTCGAGCGCGGCGCTGTCGCCGGCCATCGCGCGGACGGCGACGGACGCGAGCCCGGGCAGCCGGTACGCGGTCTCGATGTAGATGCAGACGCCGATCGCGGTGCCGATCTCCATGCCGATCATCGTCAGGATCCGGAGCGCCGTGTTGGGCAGGACGTGGGCGCTGAGGATGCGGAGCGGGCTCGCACCTTTGGCGCGCGCGGTGCGGACGAAGTCCTCGTGCAGCGTCTCCGCGACGCTCGCTCGCACCATCCGGATGTAGAGCGCGAGGAAGAGCAGAGCGAACGTCACCCACGGCAGGACGAGGTGGTCCGCCCAGGCGACGATGCCGGTGCAGCCCGGGGCTCCGTTCCTGAGCGGGCAGTAGCCGGTCGGCGGCAGCCAGTGGAGCCGGTGCGCGAACAGGCTGCGGACGAGGATGCCGATCACCATCGGGTGCGTGCAGACGCCGAGGAGCGCGACGAGCGAGACGGTCCGGTCGCCGACGGAGCCGAGGCGGCTTCCGGCGAAGGTCCCGAGCGGCACCGCCAGCAGGAGGACGAGGAACGCGCCGCCGAGGAGCAGCGACAGGGTCGTCCGCAGCGCGGGGTCGACGAGCGGCGCGATCGGCGGCCGCACGAGCTGCCCGTTCCCGGTGAGGAAGCTGCTCTCCCACATCGTTCCGAAGTCGAACCGGAGGAGGTGTGTGACGTAGTGAACCCACTGCTCGAGCTTCGGCTCGTCGGTCCCGAGCAGGTGGTTCGCCTGCCGGATCTCGTCGTTCGTGAGCAGCTGGTGCTGGTAGACGAACCTGGCGGGCTGCGTCGGCGTCGCCCAGAAGATCGTGAAGGTGAGGCTGACCATCGCGACGAGCGTGAAGACGCCGGCGACCGCCCGCCGCAGGAGGAAGACGACGGCACGCGTCACCTCGATCCCCACGGGTCGAGCGCGTGGCGAAGGCCCTCGGAGAGCTGGTTCAGCGAGAGCACCGAGAGCAGGATCGCGACGGTCGGGAAGACGGTCTGCCAGGGCGTGAAGCCCGTGCTCGTGTAGGTCTGGGGCGCGAGCAGCGTTCCCCAGGTGGTCGAGAGGAGCGAGCCCCACGTCGCCGTCGAGACCTGGACGCCGGCGCCGATGAAGCTGAGCCCGACCTCGATCAGGATGTTCGTCGCGACCGCGACGGCGCCCCACACCAGCATCGTCGGGATCAGATGCGGCGAGAGGTGACGGACGAGGATCCGCCGGCGCGACGCGCCGACCATCTCGGCCGCCTCGACGAACTCGGACTGCCGGAGCTGCAGCACCTGGGCCCGGACGAGCCGCGTCGGGTAGAACGACGTGAACGCGCCGATCAGCATCGCCTCGGCGAGCACGCCCGGCGGGAACCACCAGCCGTAGCCGATCGGGTCGAGCACTGCGTCGAGCTGAACGCTCGCGAAGACGAGGAAGAGCATCAGCGGGAACGCCATCACGGTGTCGGTGAGGCGCGCGACGAGGGCATCGGTCGCCCCGCCGAAGTAGCCCGAGAGGGCGCCGAGCGGCAGCCCGACGACGAGCGCGATCAGCACCGCCGTGATCGCGATCTCCAGTGAGGTCTTGCCGCCGTCGAGCACGCGGATGAGCTCGTCGCGGCCGAGTGGGCCGTCGGCGCCGAAGACGAGGAGCGTCGTCTTCGTTCCCGGCGGCGGAGGCGCGAGGCCCCCGCTCGCCGTGTTGCCGGGGGCCGTGTTCAGCGCGGGGACGCGGGTGAACGGCCCGACCGGCTTCAGGTCGATGTTCGCCGCGTACGGGAACTGGTCGTAGCCGTTGTGACCCAGCAGGCGGCTCGCGATCGGGCCTCCGGCGAACGAGAGCAGCACGATCAGTCCGAAGACGACGAGCGCTGCCAGCGACAGGCGGTCGCGGTAGAGGCGACGAAGGGTCAGGGGCGGAAGGTTCGGATCGACACCGGCGCTTCGTCGGAAGGAGCCCCGCGGGCGTCGATCTCGATGTACCGGTAGGCGTACCTGCCGCCCAGGAAGCAGACGCTGTCGGTGCTGAGCGTGCCGTCCTCCGCCTTCCCGATCTTCACATGCTCGCGATACAGCCAGCACGGCCCGACCTTCCGCGCGGGCGGACCGATCCGACGGAGCACCTGGCCCCTCGTCATCCCGAAGACGACCTCGTCCGTGCGCGTCCCGGTGACGAACACGTCGTGCGGGACGCTGCTCGAGCCGATCCCGACCAGCCCTCGAACCGTCGCGCTGAACGCGAGCGCCGGCGCCGACACTGCTGCGGCGGCGACCACGACGGCGGCCGCCAACCGGACGCCTCGGAACGCTGCCGTCCGCGACGACGGACGGCCGCGAGCGGCGAGGCGGATCTCGTCGAGCAGGTGTGCCTCACGCGCCCGAAGACGTTCCGGGCTCAGCTCCCGGAACGGCGGCAGACCCTGTTCGCTTCGAACGATCCTCACGTCGCAGCGTCCTCGTCGAGGTCTCGAAGGTGCGCGCGGGCTCTCGAGAGTCGGGAGCGCACCGTCCCGACGGGGACGCCGAGCGCCGAGGCCGCATCCTCGTAGCTGAGCTCCGCCCAGATGCACAGCGCAAGCACGTCCTGCTCCTGCCGCGACAGCCTCGAGAGCCTCGAGAGCAGGCGCTTCATCTGGCGCTCGTCGTCTGCCCGGAGGAGAGCGTCTTCTGCAAGGTCCGGTGTCGCGCCGTCCGCCGGCGTCCGGCGAAGCGCGGCCGCGTACCGTCGCTCCGAGCGCCGCCGGTTCCGCACCACGTTTGTCGCGATCCCGTACAGCCAGGGCAGCACTTTCCCCGGAAGCAGGTCCGCGTCGCGCCTCCGCCACGCCTCCAGGAAGACGATCGAGAGCAGGTCCTCGGCGGCGTTCCAGTTCCCGACGCGCCGGAAGCAGTAGTTGTAGATCGCGTCGGCGTGCCGCCGGTAGAGGGTGGCGAAGGCCTCTGCATCGCCGGCCCGGGCTCGGGCCCAGAGGACGTCGTCGCCGTTCCGTTCCAACCACGGCTCCGTCGCCGTCGCGAGCTCCATCACCACCTCGTATGTCCGAAGCCGGCAGGGAAGTTCCGAAGTGCGCGGTCCGAACTGCGCGAGGCCGCCCTACTGCGGCTGTCCATGCGGCTCGATGTTGAGGGGGACGCTCCAGATCGCCGGGTAGTGACGCTTGTGGATGGTCACGGCGACGTAGTGGCTGTAGATGAACGAGACGACGCCGTCGGCAAAGCAGAACTTCATCGCGTCGACGGACGGATCGATGCCCACGCCGTTGATCTTGGCGGCGTGCGCCCGGTAGAGCCAACACCCCGCCTCCTTCCGCTCCGGCCGGCCGAGCCTCTGCAGCACCTGCTGCGGGCGCGTCCCGTACGGGATCCCGGCGTTGTCCTCCCCGATCCGGTAACGCGCCGACCTCTTCGAGGCGGTCGAGCTCGCGGGGCCGGCGACGTGGTACGTCGCCACGCCGGCGACGGCCAGCACGGCGAGCGCTCCTGCGACGCGAATGGTCCGTCTTCGTGCTCGCGGCCCCATCGTCCCGTCCTATGTCCGGAGCCGGCGCCGGGTTCCGGGCCCGCGGTCGGCGTGCTCGTGGCTCAGGTGACGGTCAGCGGGGCGCCGGTGAGGGCGCCGGCGCGGAGGCGAACGACGGTTCCGCGCGGGAGCCGTCCACGCCAGCGGAAGAAGCCGCCCGCGCCTGGCTGGATCGCGGCCACGCGCCGCCACGTCGCGCCGGTGCGTTCGTCGAGCGACGCGACGGCCCCGGCGGCTCCCGGCGCGCGCAGCTCGCCCCACAGGCTCGTCACCGAGCCCGCGCGGCCCGTCTCGGCCAGCGGCAGCTCGAACGCGGCGAGCGCCGGCTTCTGCCGGTTCCCGATCGTGACGAGGCCGCTCTGGAACCGCGCAAGCGACGGCTCGTCGCGGTAGAGGAAGTGGATCAGCATGTCCACGCGCGGAGACCGATAGGCGACGTACGCGCCCTCGGAGAGGTAGCGCGCCTGCAACGCGGGCGCGACACCGAGGATCGGGTCGGGCGGGTTGCTCTGGTAGCCGTACTCGGTCAGCCAGATCCGCGCGCGCGGGAAGTCGCGCGCGACCAGCGTCTCGAGCCGGCCGAGCGTCGCCATCGTGATCGTCGTGCAATGGGTGCAGCCGCCGACGAGCGGCGTCTCATGCCTCGGGTCGAGCGGGTACGGGTTGTGGGCGTAGGCGTCGAGCCGCGCGCCCGCCCGGCGCATCGCCGTCAGCCAGGTCACGGGTGAGACGCCGCCCGTGCCGCCGCGCGGCGCGGTGCCGCCGCCCGCCACCTGGGCGCTCGGGATCGTTGCGTGGATCGCCCGGTACGCCGGGTTCAGGAGCCGCGTCACATAGAGCGGCGCCGACGTCGGCCGCAGCCAGCGCGGCTGGTTGGGCTCGTTCCAGATCAGCCAGCGACGGACCCACGGGTACTCCTTCGCGGCGGCGGTGGCGAAGGCCGCGAACGTCGCGCTGCTCCGGGGGACGTAGTTCGGCGGTTTACCGCCGTTCGCCCAGCGCGGCACCCCCACGAGTTGCACGAGCACGTCGAGACCGGCGGAGTGAAGCGCAGCGAGGACGTCACTCGAGCCCGACCAGTCGTACGCAGGGTCCGCGGGGTCGGTCGGCGTTGCCGGCGCGGTCGGCGCTATTTGGTCCCAGTGGAGCGAGAAACGGACGATCCGCACGCCGAGGCTCTGCAGCGTCGCCACGCGCGCGTCGACGGTTCCCGGCCCGTCCGCGAGCCACGCGTCGTCGGTGAGCCCGTACTCGACTCCGGGCGCCGCCCGCGCGGCCTGTGCCGTCGCGCCGATCGCCGCGGCGAGTGCGAGCAGGGTGAGCACGGTGCGCACCGCGTGAGCCTCGTCGCTCCGGCGCCGCTCCAAACCTGCTGTGGACGACGCTTCACACATTCGTCACAGAGGCGTTTCCCATCGTCTGCAGTTCTGCACGTACGGTCGACACATGACGAAGACGGCAACCCCTTTCGGCCGGGCGACGGCGCTCGAACGCGTCTCACTCCCGCAGACGGTCGGCGGGAAACGATTCACGACCGTGCTCGAGCTCCTCGAGACGGAACGCGGAGAACGGCTCCTCCGCGTCGCCTACACGACCGACGGCTCCGCTCGACGTGGGCCTGTCACGCTGCGGGCACGCGACCTTGCGCGGCTGCGGGACGCGGTCGCCAAGTCGCCGGCCCTCGCCGAGCTGCTGGAGGAGGGCGCTTAGAACTCGAATCACAATGAGTTCTGGAGTCTCCTGAAGCAGACGAGGCAGCAGCCGATCGCGAGGAAGGCTTCGTGGATCTCGTGGCGGCGG
>Ga0070739_10002942_pt1 | contig 21881 bp, 24 predicted proteins | sample Coa_R1_7_FD_66445 | JGI IMG/M metagenome (GOLD analysis project Ga0070739, IMG submission 66445) | Surface soil microbial communities from Centralia Pennsylvania, which are recovering from an underground coalmine fire - Coalmine... | ecosystem: Environmental > Terrestrial > Soil > Unclassified ... | reverse complement strand
TCACTGGTCTCGGCGACGACAATCTCAATGGAATCTTTGTGTACATCCAGACCAACAATCGTGATAGACTTCTCCATGACCTGCCTCCTTGTTTTTGGCTCTGTATTGGAACGCAACATCTCAATATAACCCATGCTGACAAGGGGCAGGTCCTTTTTTTCAACTGTCAGCCATTATGTCTAGAGCTCTTAGAACCTAAATCACTGGATTGCTTCGCGAAGCGAGAAGCGCTGACGCATACAATTAAAAGAGGCGCTTTCCCGATTAAACATAAGTGGCCGTCCCATTTTCTAGGCCATCGGGAATGACAAAATGAAACTGACCCACTACCAACCCTCCCCTTGTATGATGTTTTACCTTGCCGTAAAATGAAAAAAGATGCCAAGCGCGCCGGCCTGTCCAGCGATACGCTTGAGAATGAATTTAGGGTCAGTGAGATGGATCGCGATCTTCACAAGATCGGGTCGATGAACGCTTCTCGAGGATTAATACAAGATCAAGCCGGGGAAGGAATAAAAAATAACGTGCCTCCGGCGCTCACCGGGGAAAATTCAAGCGATCCGGCCGGTGAACGTCCCATGCGGAGCGTCATCCTGGAGTCTTGGCAGCGCTGCCGTGATGAAGGGATCGATCCGGATCGACTCTCTCTCCATCAGATCACCGAAGAAGATCTCCAACAGCGGCGCGACGCGAACCGCGAGCTGATCGAGATCGCTTCCCTTCACCTCGATTGGATCTCCTCCTCCTGGACCCGCATTCCCCATGTTCTTTTTTTGATCGATCGGGACGGGATTGTTCTTTACGTCACCGGAAACGATCTCCCGTTGCGCGAGAGGCTCCATATCCTCCCGGGTTATGATTGGTCTGAGAAGCGGGTCGGGACCAACGGCGCAGGAACGGCCTTATCGGCCAATCAGGCGATCTCGATCATCCAAATGGAACATTTTTCCCGAGTCTTCCACGATTACACCTGCACCGGCGCGCCGATCCATGCGAGCGGAGAGTCGGTCGGCGCGATCGGCTTCGGAACCCCCGGCGCCGACGACAATCCGGAGCGGGTGATCTTAACGGCGCACGCCGCCTATGTCATCGAGCGGGAGCTGATGCATCGGCAGACAGAGCGGTTTGCGGAATCGATGAAAACAGAGGCGATGGCCCTCCTGTCCAACTCGCTCGATTACAAGACCACCCTCTCCAGCGTTGCGCGCCTGGTGGTTCCCCGTTTTGCCGATTGGTGTCTGATCGACATGCTCGAAGAGGACCGGTCGATTGTCCGGTTGGCCGTGGCGCACGCCGATTCTTCCCAGCATGCCCTCGCACGCGATTTGCGTCGCCAACCGCTCAATATGAATGTTCAGTATGGAGCGCCCCATGTCATCCGGACCGGTCGATCGGAGCTCTATTCGGAACTTTCCGATTCAGTGATAGCGGCCGCCGCTTCGGATGAAGCCCATTTGAGCCTGATCCGGCAAATGAAGTCGAAGTCGGTCATGGTGGTCCCTATCCAGGGGCGAGACCGGGTGCTCGGCGCGATGACCTTCATTTCGGCGGAGTCGGCTCGGCGTTACAAACAAGTCGATCTTGCTCTGGCCGAGGATCTGGCGCGTCGCGCCGGGTTGGCGATCGAGAACGCCCGGTTATATCGCGCCGCGCAACGAGAAATCGAAGCGCGAAAGCGGACGGAAGAGGCGCTCCGCAAAAACCGGGAGCAACTCCAGGCGATTCTGGACAACACCACGGCGGTCGTTTATCTGATGGACCTGGAAAATCGATTCGTCATGGTCAACCGGCAATTTGAAATCCTCTTCCATCTGAAAAATGAGGAGGTCTTCGGCCGATCCGTTGATGATTTTTTCCCGAAGGAGACCGCCGACACGTTTCGCAAGAATAATCAATACGTCATGGAAGCCGGACATCCGGTGGAATTCGATGAGGTGGTTCCCCAGTCCGACGGTGTTCATGTTTATCTTTCCATTAAGGTCCCTCTGATCGATCAGACAGGGAAACCGTATGCGATCTGCGGAATTTCAAGCGACATCACCGATCGAAAACGGATGGAGGAGGTGCTCCAGCAGAAGAGCGCCGAGGCCGAAGAGGCGAGCCGGGCGAAATCGCAATTTGTGTCGATGATCTCGCACGAACTGCGAACACCGCTGAACGCCATCATCGGATATTCCGGTCTTTTAAGAGACCCGTCCTCCGCGGAAGACAGGGTCAAGCGCTCCGAGATGATCGATCGAATATATTATAACGCTCAAATTCTCCTCAAGCTGATCAACAACCTGCTCAATCTCAATCGGATGGAAGCGGGACACATGCCGGTTGAGTCGGAAATGTTTTTCCTCGCCGATCTGGTCGGAGCCGTTGTCGATAATCTCAAGCCGATGGGAGAGGAGAAAGGATTGCAGATGGATCTGATCAATGAGTTCGGTCCGCTTCCGATTTACTCCGACTCCAAAAAGCTTGAGCAGATCGTGATGAACCTGATCTCCAATTCGATCAAGTTTACCGACCGGGGCGCGGTGACGATCCGGCTTCTCGATTTTCCCGCCGAATCGCGCGTCGGCATCGACGTCTCCGACAGCGGCATCGGCATCAAAGAGGAAGATCTTCCCCATCTCTTCGAACCTTTTTACCAGGCCGATACGTCCAATACCCGCTCTTACGAAGGATCGGGGTTGGGGCTCTCCATCGTCAAGAAATTTACCGAGCTGCTCGGGGGAGAGGTCCGGGTGGTAAGCAAGGTGGGGGCTGGGACCACTTTCACCATTCTCCTTCCGTATCATATGCCCACTTGAGATCGGCGGCGAATTAGGGTATTCTCGACCTCATGACTTCTGAAAAGAATCGCATCCCCCCCGGTCCGTCGGGAACGCCGCTGATCGGCCATCTCGTCCCTTTCCGTCGAAATCCGATCGATTTCCTCCTGCGGATGGCGCGCGAGTATGGCGATATCGTCGCCTTTAAACTCGGAGCGCAGCAGGTTGTCCTCCTCAGTCATCCCGATTATGTCAAAGCGGTTTTGACGACCGATCATCGCAACTTCGTCAAGGGACGGGGACTTCAGTGGGCCAAGCGCCTTCTTGGCGAAGGTCTCTTGACCAGCGAGGGGGAGTTTCACCGCCGCCAGCGCCGGATCGCCCAGCCGGCGTTCCACCGCCAGCGCATCGCAACTTATGGGAATGTGATGACCGACTATACGATTCGGATGCGGGCGCAGTGGACGGAAGGGAAGCCGCTCGATCTTCACGGGGAGATGATGCGCCTGACGATGGCGATTGCGGCGAAGACCCTCTTCGACGCCGATGTGGAAGCGGAAGCGGGGGAGATCGGGGAGGCGCTCTCCACGTCGGTCGAATTCTTCAACCGGTTTACCCTCCCCTTTGCCGATCTGATGGCGCAGTTGCCGATTCCGAGCACCATTCGGTTCAGGAAGGCGAAGCGCCGGTTGGATGAGACGATCTATCGAATGATCGCCGAGCGGCGGGCGAGCCAGGAAGATCGCGGCGATCTGCTCTCGATGCTCCTCCATGCGAAGGATGAAGAGGAAGGGACCGGCGGGATGACCGATCAGCAACTGCGGGATGAGGCGATGACGATCTTCCTGGCGGGACATGAGACAACCGCCAACGCCCTCACCTGGACCGGTTATCTCCTTGCGCAGCACCCGGAGATCGAAGCCAAACTTCATGCGCAGATCGACGCGGTGCTGGGAGAGCGGTCTCCGACGGTGGAGGATCTTCCCAAGCTTGATTATGTCGAGAAGGTCTTGGCCGAGTCGATGCGGCTCTATCCGCCGGCCTGGCTGGTCGGTTACCGGGCCATCGACGACTATGAGATCGATAAATACAAATTGCCGGGCGGGACGATCTTCCTCATGAGCCAGTATGTGATTCACCACGATCCGCGCTGGTTTCCCGATCCATCCCGTTTTGATCCGGAGCGATGGGCGCCTGCGGCAAAATTGGCCCGCCCCAAGTTCTCTTACTTTCCCTTCGGAGGGGGCCCGCGCGTCTGCATCGGCGAGCCGTTCGCCTGGATGGAGGCGACGCTGATCCTTGCCGCCCTCTATCAGCAGTGGACGCTCCGGCTGGTTCCGGGTTATCCGGTGGTTCTTCAGCCGCTGATTACGCTCCGTCCGAAACATGGGATGCAGATGATCGCGGAGAGGAGAAGGAAATAAGGGTTAAGGTTCGACTTCCTGCTCGGTGAAAGAGTTCTCCCGTCCCGCCGTCCGACCGATCTGTCGGAACATCGCCCGCAGCAACCGAATCTCGGCCGAATCGGGCTCGGCCCGCATGAAGAGGTTCCGCAACGTTCTCGCCGCGGTTTTATTCCCCTTCGGTTTCAGAAATCCGATATTCTCCAGTGTGGACTCCATCTCTTGAAAGAACGCTTCGATCTCCGAGACCGACGCGATGCGGCGGGGGGAAGGGCCGTTTGCGTTCGAGGCAGAGGAGGCGCTTGCCCGAAGCAGCGTCGCGGCGACGAGCAAGACCGCCTGGGCCAGATTCAATGAAGTGTGTTGAGAGCCGGTCGGGATGAAGGCGACGCGGTGGCAGCGGGAGAGCGCTTCGTTGCTCAGCCCGGTTCCTTCGGAGCCGAAGAGAAGGGTGATTCTCTGAACGCCGGCGCGCTCCCAAATCTCCGGCGCGAGCGTTTCGATCGAGGCGATTCCTCCCCCTTTTTGTTTTCGTCCGGAGAGGCCGACCACCCACTCCGATTCGGAGAGGGCGGAAGAGAGATCGGGAAAGAGGCGCGCGGCGTCGAGCACCTCGCGCGAGCGGTAGGCCATCCGGATCGATTCTTCTCGGCGCGGATCGGTCGGGGAGACGAGCGCCAGGCGGGTAAATCCCATGTTCTTCATCGCGCGCGCGGCGCTGCCGATATTCCCGGGGCCTTCGGGCGCAACCAGACAGAAGGTGATCCGATCGGAGCGGGTGAGATCCGATATCGATGAGGAGGGGCTCACGGGGCTTGATTTGATGAACGGGGGAGATCACCCTGCTTCGGAAGCCAGAGGGTAAAGCGGGTTCCGCTCCCCGGTTTGCTTTTCACCTTTATTTTCCCATTCAGCCGTTCGACGATCAGATGGACAATCGTCAGTCCGATCCCGCTCCCTTCATAGCCGGCGGCATGGCTAAACGGATCGAAGATGCGGGCCAATCGATCGGGTTGGATGCCGATGCCGGTGTCGGCCACAATGATTTGAACCCCCTCTTCTTCTTTTTCCTTGGCCTTCCGGACCCGGATCGAAATGCGGCCCGACGGGGTGAACTTGGCCGCATTGGATAAGAGATTCGAGAGGATATGTTTGATCAGGTCGGGGTCGGAAAGGCGGATGCGGACCCCCGGCTCGATTCGGCTTTCGACCTCCACCTCTTTTCCGAAGAGGAGTGGTACGAGCTGGTTCTGAATTTGCTCCCGAACCAGTTGGGACAGATCGATCTCGACCGCTTCGTGGATCTTGTAGCGGAACTGATCGAGTCCTTTCTCCAACATTTGGAGGAGATCTTTCGAATTCGAAATAATCCGCTCCACCGCCGATCTTCTCTTTTCCTCCGCGATGATTCCGTCTCGAAGGAGGGATGCGAATCCCAGGATGGCATTCAGCGGCGTTTTCAGGTCGTGGGAAGTATACGAGAAGGAGGCCCGATGTTGGATCGCCTCCTCCCGAAGTCTCACGTTCGTTCGAGAGAGGAGCTCGTTCATCCGTTGAAGATATTGGTAGGCCTCCTGGTTCAAAAGCCCGGCGGTCAATCGGGAAGAGAGAATCTGAAGCGGGTCTTCTTCTTCGGGGGAGAGGAGCGGCCGGGGCAGGGCGATGAACAGTACCCCCTTGGCATACTCTTGATAGGTCAGCGGGGAAAGGACGAGTCCTTTGATCTCCCGTTGAGCGAGGGCCTTTCTGAGGGAGAGATCCTCCGCCACCGATTCAGCGGTGCAGACCAACTGTTGGCGTTTTTGCAGAGCGCGCGCGAGGAGTCCTTCCGTTTCCGTGATCTCTGCCTTCGGATCGCTCTCCAGGCCCGCGAGGCTTCCGCCGGTCAAGATCCAGCGGAATCGCTCTTCGGATCGATCCCGATAGAGGATCGCGGTTCCCTCGGCATCGAACATTTGCATGATCTTGGCCGGAATTTCGGGGGAGAATTGGCCGCTCGAGAGCGATCCGAAGAGAAGGCTTCCGATCTCGGTCATCCGCTTGAAGCGCCCTGCATCCTTCATTGCGCGGTCATAGTAGTACTTCGAGCGAAGGTTGCTGTGGACGCGGGCCAGCAGCTCCGCTTTGTTGACCGGCTGTGTTAAGTAATCGATCGCGCCCAATTCAATGCCCCGAATGCGGCTTTCGAGATCGTAATAGGTGGCCGAGATGATGATGATCGGGATGACCTCGGTCTGAGGATCTTTTTTGAGACGCTCGCAAACCTCGAAGCCGCCCATATCGGGCATATTGACGTCGAGGAGAATCAGGTCGGGCCGATCCTCGGTCGCGCGGGTGATGGTTTGAGCGCCGTTTTCGGCGGTGATCACCCGAAAGCCTTCGCGCTTTAGGATTCTCTCCAGAATATACCGATTCGTTTCGACGTCATCGACCACTAAGATCGTCGACAAGGTTTCCCTCCGTGGAAAAAAGGTTGAGAATCACTCCCTCTGGTTGCGGCCGGAGAGGGGCTGATACTAAGCGTTTATCGCCGATCGATCATCGCGCCGTTTGAGGATACGGTAGACCGCTTGAATCACATCGCGGTACCGGATCGGTTTGGAAAAATAATCGATGCAGCCGAGGTTCAGACACCACTCCCGGTCGCCGGGAAGCGCATCGGCGGTCACCGCGATGATCGGGAGGGTGGGGAGTTTCTGGTGCAGGATGGTGACCGCTTCGTAGCCGCTTATATCGGGGAGGCGCATGTCCATCAGGACCACATCGGGCTTCTCCTTTTCGGCTTTCCGGATCGCCTCGTTTCCGTCGGTCGCCTCGACCACGTCGAATCCTTCGTTCCGAAGGACCCGCTGCAGAACATACATGTTGACCGGGGTGTCTTCCACCAGCAAAATTCGGATCGGCATCACGACGCCTCAATCTTCGTGAATCTTCGTGTTGATGTTCGCTTCGGCCATCGGAAGGGTGAAGGTAAAAGTCGACCCCCTTCCCACTTCGCTGTTGGCCCAGATTCTTCCCCCCATCAGCTCCACCAGCTGTTTGCAGATCGAGAGCCCCAGGCCGGTTCCGCCATATTTTCGGGCCGGGGTGCTATCGATCTGATGAAACGGCTCAAAGATATAGACCAGGTTTTTCTGCGCAATACCGATGCCGGTATCTTGAACCGAGACGAAGATCTCCTGATCCCCATCTCGGGGAAGGGAGAGTGTGACCTCGATCTTGCCGGACGGGGTGAATTTGACCGAGTTGCTCAGCAGATTGAGAAGAATCTGCCGAACGCGCGCTTCATCGGTATACACTTTTGGAAAGGTCTTCGACACGACCAGATGGAGCTTAATCGCTTTCTTCCGCGCCAGCGGTTCGATGCTCTTGATCGCCTCTTCGACCACCTTCGGCAGATCGGTCCACCTCTTCTCGATCCGCACTCTTCCCGCCTCAATCCGGGAGAGGTCGAGAATGTCGTTGATCAGGTTGAGAAGCTGTTCGCCGGAGGCCTGAATCATGCCGACCTGTTTTTCCTGCTCGGCCGTAAGGTCGCCGTCGATTCGGTCGACCAAGATTTGGCTGAGCGCCAGGATCGAGTTCAGCGGGGTTCTCAGCTCGTGCGACATGTTCGCCAGAAAAGCCGACTTCATCTGATTGGCGCGGGAGAGCTCGGTGTTTTTTTCATCGATCTCCCGGTAGAGGGCGATGATCCCTTCGTTGGTGACGCTGAGCTCTCTATTCAACTGCTCGATCAGCTGTTCTTTTTCGCGAAGCGAGGTGACGAGGTCTTCGATGTCGGGCTGGTGGGAGAGGGTCTCGTGCAAACGATTGAGATGGACCTCATCGAGTCCCTGTTCGTTCAGGTGTCCGACTTGGATCCGGCCCCAGGCCTTTGTCCCCTTCCCCTGCACGGTCTGCATCTCAAACTCATCCAGGAGGCGCTTCGCTGAAAGGATGCCCAATCCGCGTCCCGGCGGGAAGCGGTAAGCTCCCTGCAGGATCTCATTGAGGTGAGGGATGCCGGGGCCTCTGTCGGAGAGACAGAATGTCACGGCCGGTTTTGATCCGTCTGTCTGCACGGAGAGGGTCAGCTCGCCCGACGTGGCGTATTGAATCGTATTGCGCATCAGCTCGGAGAGGGCGATGATCAGACGGTTCTGTTCCCGGCGCGGGATTTCCAGGTAATCGAGGATCGTCCGGATCTTGTTGCGGACGGTCAGAAGACGGCTCTGCTTCCCCACCGACAATGAATAGAGCTTCTTTGCTGTTGCAGTGTCCATGATCATCCGATCCGTCCGACGGCGACGGTGGCGTCGTCTGTCGGACGGCTGTGGTCTCTTAAGAGGAGCGCCGCGAGCAGAAGGGGATCAGGCAAACCCCACTTGGCATAGTCACCCGGCTCCCACTTCGTTGAAATTCCATCGCTCGTCAAAACAAAAAAGTCTCCCTTTTCGAAAGGAAAAGCCTCTTCCCGGTGTCGCGGGGAGACCACGCCGAGCGAGCCGTTCAGTGAAATCGGCCTCGCCGGATGGGCGCCGTAGATCCGGCTGTCGATATTCCCGACCCCGGCATAGGCGGCCCGTCCCTCTTTTAGATCGATCCGGAAAATTCCGGCGACCGCTCCCTGTGTCTTCTGCAGCTCGCTGTGGAGCTGTTCCAGAACCGCCCTCAGCGGAAGCAAACCGGTTCCTTCAAGCTGCTTCTGCGCCGCCTGCGTCGCCTTCTTTGCCTGGGGCCCGTGTCCCAAGCCGTCGATGACCGCCACTTGCAGATCGCTCCCGCTTTGCCAAAAGGAGACCCCGTCTCCGTTATCGATCTCCCCCGGCTTTGGCCGGGTGAGCGCCTCGCAATCGAAGGGAGCGGCGGAAGCGGGCGGATGGTTCCAAATTCGCGAGATGACGACCGTTCCGGGGAGGCTCCCACCCGGCCGGCGGATCTCCGAGTAGATGGCGAAATCGTCCGAGAGACGCCGGATCGCCCCCAACCCGCCCCCCAGCGTTCCCGCCGTTGAATACCGATCTTGAAGGGCCCGCTCCGGATCGGGGATGCCGGGGCCCCGGTCCTCAGAGACAATCAGGATTCCTTTCTCGCCGCCGTCCGACCGGGTGACGCCGTATCGGATGACGGGGGAGAGCGCGCCATGTTTTTCCAGGTTGGTCGCCAGCTCCGAAGCGACCAGGGCGACGTCGGAGCGTCGCTCCTTGGAGAGGCCGATCGACTCCGCCACCCGAACGATTCGGCGGCGGATCTCGCCGGCCCATGCTCCTCCCTCGGGGGCGATCGAGGAGAGCTCCGTACTCTTTAACGCCATTTTGCGATCGTCACCCGCGTCCCTTTCCCGACTTCCGATTGAATGTTGAATTCATCCATCAGCCGTTTGGCCCCCGGCAAGCCGAGTCCGAGCCCGTTGCTCGTGGAATATCCCTCTTTCATCGCCAGGTCGACATTGGGGATTCCCGGTCCCTCGTCCCGGCAGGTGATCCGCAGGCCGTTGCGGATGCCGTTTCGGACGATTTCCATTTCGAGTGTTCCTCCGCCGGCATACTTCAGCATGTTGCGAATCAGCTCGCTGACCGCGGTGGTGATGCGGGTTTGATCGACCAGACTCAACCCGATCGCCTGCGCCTGGACGCGAACCTCTTGCCTGGCCCGAACCAGATCGATTTCATTTGAAATCGAAAGGCGGTTCGTCCGATTAGCCATGGCCATTGCGCGCGCGCTCCTCCTCCGGCCCGAATCCGTTGGAGCCGGCGCCGTTTTGTTGCTGTTCAATCTTCTCCCGGAGCAGGTGTAATCCCGACTCGACATTCAGCGCGGTCGGGATCTGTTTTAATTCCAGACCGAGCTCGATCAGGGTGATGGCGACGGAGGGCTGAATCCCGACGACCACCACGACGGCGTTCATCAGCCGCGCCATGGAGGCGGTGTCCGCCAGGACGCGGCCCAAAAACGAATCGACGATATCGACGACGGAAATATCGATAATCACCCCGCGGGCGGCGGTCTGCTCGATCTTCCTCAGCAGATCGCTCTGCATGGTCGTCGCGACCTGGTCCTGGAGATCGGACTGAATCGAGACAAGAAGGGTATCTCCGACCTTAATAATCGGAATCTTTTCCATTTAGCTCCGCCCCTTCTGGGCGTTGGCCGTTTGCGCCCCCTTCTCCAGGGGTTGGACTCCATCCCGGCGCTGCTCGTCGGTCAGCTGTTGTTTGGTCATCCGAAGCGCCAGCTTCAACCCCTCCGCCATCGTCGCCCGCGTTTGAATGCCGGAAAGATCGACCCCCAGGTGAACGATCGTCTGCGCGATCGCCGGAGAGACCCCGGTGATGATCACCTCCGCGCCCAAAAGGCGAGTGGCCGCCACCGTCTTCATGATATGGTTGGCGACGAGGGTATCCACGGTCGGGACGCCGGTGATGTCGAGGATCGCCACCGACGCCGTGGTCTCGACAATCTTTTGAAGAAGCTTTTCCATGACGGTCATGGTCCGTTTCGAGTCGAGGGTGCCGATCAACGGAAGGGCGAGGATCCCGTCCCATATTTTGACAACAGGAGTCGATAATTCGGCCATGTCGAGATTCTGCCGGGTGATGACCTCTTCGCGGGTGTCGAGGTAGCTGTCGAAGGTCAGCAGCCCGAGCTGATCGAGGAGGATCGAGAACGGCATCACCTCGCTGGTGAAGCTCTCCTCGCTCTTGGCCAGCGGCTGAAGGAGGGGAAGGACGACCGACTTGAGGCTGAAAACGAAGGTGGCGGTTTCGGTCGGGGTGAATCCCTTCAGGACCCGCTCTCTCGAGACCGCTTTGAGGAACTCGACGATCGGCGCCGACTTCGGATCATCGAGTTCGAACGAGGCCCCTCTGGCCATCACGCTTTCCAAAAGGTCGAGGAACTCGGCGCATTGCCGGCGAAGCTCGTCCGGAGTCACCCCCCGCTTTCCCACTATAGGGATCTGCTGTTTCACCCAGCTCTCAAGAACCTCATCCTTCCGCTTGTGTAGGATATCGTGAAAATTTTGTGCTTTCATCCTCTGCTCCGTGAGTGGGAGTCGGTCTCAGCTTTGACTCCGCTTTATTAAGATTTCCTTGGTTTTAGGGTAGAACAGAATAGACGTTTGGGATGGAAAACCATTTCTACATTACGTCCAAAATCGGTAGGAAGTCAATCCCTCTTCCTTAATTTACATAGGGTTTAGTCAGAGGTTGAGAGTGTAAGGGAGATGACAAATCGATCCGAACAGGGTAAAGTAGCGGATGGGTTTATCTGCTGATTCTTGGGCCTGGTTTTAAGATCGGTGACGGCGACGCGTAAAAAACTTTTCTGGGTGGCCATCCTCTATTTTGCCGAAGGTTTTCCGTTCGGTTTGATCATTGATGCCTTCCCGGTATACTTCCGGATGCATGGGGTGAGCCTTAAAGAGATCGGCCTCTTCAGCCTGGTCGGATTGCCCTGGACGTTGAAGTTTCTCTGGGCGCCGGCGCTCGATCTCTGGGGGAAACGGCGCAATTGGATGGCGGCCTGTCAGGCCCTCATCGCGGCGACTCTGCTGTTGCTGATCTCGATGCCGGCCGGGTCGGTCGGGCCGCTCTTCTGGGGGCTGCTCTTCGCCCTGGCGATCTTCTCTGCGACGCAGGACATTGCGATCGACGCCTATACGATCGAGCTGCTCGATGAGAAAGAGATGGGGGCGGCGAACGGCGTTCGTGTGACGACCTATCGGATCGCCCTCATTGCGGCCGGAGGGCTTTTCGTTGCGCTGGCCGGATTGATCAGCTGGCGCGCCGCCTTTATCGGGGCGGCCCTTCTCCTTTTTGTTTTGGCTTTTCTTTCGAGCCGGGCGCCGGAGGGGGTTCGCGCTCCGTCGCCGGATCGGTCGGCCGCCGCCTCTCCCATCATCGATGCAATCTGGACCCCGTTGAAGCAGTTTGGATCTCGTCCCGGATTTCTCTTTGTGGCCCTCTTCATCCTGCTCTTCAAAGTCGGCGACATGGCGCTCGGTCCGATGGTAAAGCCGTTCTGGGTCGATCGGAACTTCACGCCGGTTCAGATCGGGATCGTGCCGGGGACGCTCGGCGTCGCGAGCACGATTGCAGGGGCGTTATTGGGCGGGGTGCTGACGAGCCGGTGGGGGATTTTCCGCGCCCTCTGGATGTTGGGAATTGCGCAGGCGGTCTCGAATCTTTTTTATGCCGGCGCGGCGTCGCTCCCCCCGTCCGATGCGATGATGTATCTGGCGTCGGTCGTCGAGTCGTTCTGCGGCGGGTTGGGGACGGCCCCTTTTTTGGCGTTCTTGATGAGCATCTGCGATAAGAAGCATGCGGCGACGCAGTATGCGTTGTTGTCGGCTTTATTCGGGTTGACCCGGTCGGTGTCGGGGGCCTTCTCCGGGGTGGCGACGCAGAACTTGGGGTATGCAACCTACTTTCTGGCGACCTTCTTCCTCTCCTTTCCCGCCTTTCTGCTGCTTCCTTGGGTGAAGCGGTGGATTCCGGAGAAGGCGGGGGAGCCGGAGTCGAGCGGGGAGCCGGCGGTGAGTGTTGATTGAAGGTCGTGGGGCGCTGCCCCACACCCCGCCGCGGGGGCCGCGTGCCCGGCCCCCTTCGGCTTCCCCGTGCAGCGGGGCTGTGCCCCTGCGCCCCGACGGTCGAACTCGGCGCGACCGCGCAGGAGCAGCGCGGATCGCCCCTCAAACACGCTCCGACCTGAAGCGGAAGCTAGCGCGTCTGACAGAAGTAACGCAGGACTGCTGCTACGAGCAGAAACTCCAAGCGCGCAGACTCTTCGCTCAGTTTTTTACTGCTTTCCTCCTCACTCCTCACTCCTCAATACCCCCTTGCTCCTCACTGCCCCTCACATTTGATTTCCTGGAATAATGTGATATGATCTGCCGCACAGAGTGAACCTTTGCAAGAGGGGGCATAAGAATGGATCCGGAATTTAAGAAGGCGGTCGATTTTCATCGGCATCTTTGTTTGGATATCGCGGTTGGTTATCGGGCGGCGAAAGTTCTGATGCGGGAGATGGGAGACCAGATGAAGAATATGAAGGAGCTGGTCGCCCTCGTCGGAAATGAGACCTGCGCGCTCGATGCGATTCAGGAGATCACCGGCTGCACCTTCGGGAAGCGGAATCTTTATCTGACCCATGTCGGCAAGCCGGTTTATATCCTGCAGAATACCAAAACGGGAAAAGCGGTCCGGGCTTACTGCATCTACTGGGATACCTTCGATCATGGACAGTTGAGAAAGCTGCGGAAAGAGGCGACCGCGCCGAATGCCACGGCGGAGAACAAAGCGGCTTTCCAGAAGCTGACCGACGATAAGATCAACGAAATTCTGACCGCCTCCGATTCAGCGCTCTTTAAGATCGAACATGTCACCCTCCCGCCGCCGCCGAAGACGGGGAAGTATGACGCCGAGCCGTGCGGGAATTGCGGTGAGCAGACCAACGTCGCCCTCCTGAGGGAAGAGGGGGGGAAGAAGCTTTGCAAGGAGTGCCTCGGCGTAAAGGTCTAAGAGACGTTAATCGTTATTCGATAAACGTTAAATGTAAAGGGATCGTTATTCGTGAATCGTTAAACGGAAGTGCAGGAGTTTATCCTTAACACGTTTAACGAATAACGTTTAGCGAATAACGATCATCTCACATGTCGGGAAGCACGTTTGGACAGATCTTTCGGGTGACCACCTTCGGGGAGAGCCACGGCGTCGCGCTCGGGGCGATCGTCGACGGCTGCCCCGCGGGCTTGCCCCTCTCCGAAGAGGATCTTCAGAAAGATCTCGATCGGCGAAAGCCGGGGCAGAGCAAGCTCGTCACGCAGCGCAAAGAATCGGACGCGGTGAAAATCCTCTCCGGGATTTTTGAGGGGCGGACAACCGGGACGCCGATCGGCCTGATCGTCTACAACGAAGATGCCAAATCAAAAGACTACGAGTCGATCAAAGATCTCTTCCGTCCTGGCCATGCCGACTACACCTTCTTTAAGAAGTACGGCTTCCGAGACTACCGCGGCGGCGGACGCTCCTCCGCGCGCGAGACGGTGGCGCGGGTGGCGGCGGGGGCGATCGCCCGGAAGATCCTCTCGCGCGAGGGGATTGAGATCATCGGCTATGTCGCGCAGGTCGGGCCGGTTAAAATCAAGAAGATCGACTACGCCCAGATCCGCCAGAACCCGCTCTTCTGTCCTGATCCCGACGCGGTGGAGGAGATGACGCAGGTCATCCAACAGGCGCAGTCGGAGAAAGACTCCGTCGGGGCGATGGTGGAGGTGGTCGCGAAGGGGGCGCCCGCCGGCCTCGGAGAGCCGGTCTTCGACAAGCTCGACGCGGCACTCGCGGGGGCGATGATGTCGATCAATGCCGTGAAGGGGGTCGAGATCGGGGCCGGATTTAAGGTCGTCGAGATGCGGGGGAGCGAGAATTGTGATCCGATCACGCCGACCGGTTTCAAATCAAACAACGCCGGCGGCATCCTCGGCGGGATTTCCAACGGGGATGAGATCGTCGTGCGGCTGGCGGTCAAGCCGACCTCGTCGATCGCCATCGAGCAGGAGACGATTGACATTCACGGCCGCCCGGCGAAGATCGCCACCAAAGGGCGGCACGATCCCTGCGTCGGCCTGCGCGCCGTCCCGATCGCCGAGGCGATGATGGCGCTCGTCCTCGTCGATCACTTCCTCAGAAACAAACTTTCGAAATTGGGCTGACCGGCTATTTGTTGGGGTCGTTCCCGTTGAGCAGCGCCTCAATCGCCGCTTCTTCTTTTTTCTGCGACTCTTGAATTTTATTCACCGCGTCCCGGGCCCGGTTGATCGGCTCGGGGGTGGGAAGATACGGCTCCGCCGCTTTTTGAAGCGCCGCCGGCGTGATCGGCTGATCCTGCATCACCAGCACGCTGTAAATCGCGGCGCCGAGGCAGCCGACGAAGAGGAGTTTCATCGCGAGCTTGAGGAGGAAACTCTCTGTCTTGTGTTGAGCATAAAGCATGACAGCGGAGAGGATAATAAAGGCGAGGACATATTTGGCGAGGGGATGATCGATCCATCGATCATAGTGGGTCCGGGAGGAGACCAATTGCGGAATCACAGGGGAGGAGGAAGATTCGATCTTCTGAATCTGCGGCCGCTGTGGCTCCGGGACATTTTCGATATTGTCGGTAAACGCGACCGCCCCGTTTTTGTCGGTATACTTATAAACTTGGGCCGAGCTCAGCGCGGGATAGAGGAGTAATACAGTGATCAAGAGCATGAAATTTGTGCGCATATTCACCTCCACTCCAATTACTCTAGCCGGTTGGCTCCATTCTGTCAATTAAGGAAATCACATGCGACCGATCGTTCGAATTGCCGAACGTCAGGAAGATTTCTTTCGACTGATCCGCCTTCGGGAAGAAGTTTTCGTCGTCGAGCAGGGGGTTTCAATCGAGATCGAACTCGATGAGGCCGACGATCACGCCGTTCACATCATTGCAACGATCAAAAAAGAGGTGATCGGCACGGCCCGATTGGTCATGAAGGGAAAGTCAGGAAAGATCGGACGGATGGCGGTCCGAAAAGCCTGGCGCGGCAAAGGGGTCGGGAGCGCGCTGATTGCTTTCATGAAGAAGGTTGCCAAGGCCAAAGGGGTCCGCCCCCTTTATCTGCACGCGCAGGCGCCGGCGGTTCCTTTTTACGAGAGATTCGGATTTGCAGCGGAGGGGGAACTGTTTCATGAAGCCGGCATCCCGCATCGGAAGATGGTGTTGAAATAATATGATGTTTTAAATGAATCTCCGGCGAGAGCGGCGTGGAAGAGGCGGCGCTACTTGCCTACTTAGCTTCCGTATTCACGAGGCGCGCCTGCAGTTGCTCCTTTAATGCGGCCATTGCGTCGGTCTTCGCCGTTTTGATGATTTTGTTCTCATCGATAAAGAGGGCCGGCCGAATTTCTCTCGCCCTCCCTTCCCCCTCCGCCGACGTATAAAGGACTTCGTTTCGGGTATCCCACAAACTTGCACTGACCAGGAAAATCCCATCCGCTTCGGTGCCCGGAACGAAAAAGGTGGTGAGGAGCAAGAAGTAAGTATACCCAAGGCGATTATTATATCGGTCGATGTCTCCCATGCCGTTCACAATTAAGACCGCATCGGCGCCGGCGGTCGCGGCGATCCGGATCGCTTTCTTATCTGTATCTTCCAGACTCGCATCGGTGATGATAAAAAAGTCGGAGATGATCTTTTGGTTTTTCAATGCGGTTCCGATTTCAACCACTTGATTTCTGTCTTCAGGGAGCCAGGTCAAAAAGCTTCCACAGCGATGAGCCAGTTTCGGTGTGGAGAAATAGATCCCCAGTTTGTAGGGATGAGGCAGCGGGGGGGGCGGCTCAAGATCTGTTGGGGCGGTTTTCTGAGGCGTGATCTGATCTCTGAGCGAGGCACAATCGATACCTCGTTTGGAGGCGCAAGAAGTCATCATCACAAATAGAATCAGGACGATCATCGATTTCATTCGATTCCCACCCGGTTTTTCCGGGTTATTCAATCACAACATAGGGCCGATATCAAGTCACTTCCGTCTTAAAAATTTCCGACGAGCTTCATCCCGATGAAGATGAGGAAAATTCCGAAAGCCCGGCTGAGAGAGACGGGACGAAGTCGGTGCGTGAGCGAAGCGCCGATCGGGGCGGTCAGCGTGCTGATGATCGCGATCAGAAGGGCCGCTTTCGGCGACACAAATCCCCAGGCGTCGGCCGGCAGGCCGGCATGCCCCCATCCCTGGTAGATGAAACCGGCGGTCCCGAAGAGCGCAATGATCACCCCTTGCGCGCTCGCCGTCCCGATGGCGATCTTGATTGGTCGGTTCAGAAGATGGACAAGGAGCGGAACGGTGAGGGTCCCTCCGCCGATGCCGAAGAGCGAAGAGATGACACCGATGGCGAGTCCGCCGAGCGTGTAGGTCCCGATCGTCGAATGCTGCTTTCCGTCGGGATGAGGCTCGGATGCGATCAGCATGCGCGCGGCGATCGCGAACTCAAATAGCCCAAAGAGGCGTTTCAGCGTGATTCCGTGGAGCGTCCCGGCCAGAACGGCGCCGAGTTGCGTTCCGATCACAATCCAGAGCGACATCCCTCGAACCGCCGTCCAATCGACATTTCCGTTCCGGTGATGGGTCCAGGCGCTCGCGGAGCCGGTGAAGAGAATGGTGGCGAGGCTCGTCCCGACGGCGAGTTGGGTGACGATTTCGGGGGAGACGCCATGCGCCTGGAAAAGAAAAATCAGTGCCGGCACCAGAATCACCCCGCCGCCGATTCCGAAAAGACCGGCCATCACGCCGGCGACGGCGCCGATCGCTCCGAGGAGGAGCGCCTCGATCATTTCGGTTTCTCAGCGGAGAGGGCGCAGCGGAAGCCGTTGTCGGGGCCGGAGACATCGGGACGGTTATAGTTTCGAAAGGTGACCTGGGCGAACATCTCGTCCGCGTAGTGGCGGTTCACATTGAACGAGCCGCCCCGCACTACCTTCTGAAGCAGTCCGTAGTCGGGAGAGGGATATTTATTTCCGGGATAGGGCTGATACCAACTGTCGGTCCATTCCGAAACGTTTCCGGCCATATCCAGAACGCCATAGGGGCTCCGGTCGCCGGGGGTGGCGCCGACCGGCATCGGGGCGGCGCCGACGTTCGTTTTCTTCGGATCGAACCCGCTTCCCCAGGGATAAGCCCGGCCGTCGGTGCCGCGCGCCGCTTTTTCCCACTCCGCTTCAGTTGGAAGGCGCTTGCCGATTGAACGGCAGTAGTTGTCGGCCTCGAACCAGGTGACATCGGTCACCGGATAAGGATCGGTTCGCCCCGGGATCTTCAGCTTGGGATCAACTTTCTTGTAGTCGCCGTATGTGACCTCGGTTCGGTCAATGAAAAAATCGGGGAGGAAGACCTCATGTTTCGGCTTGGCGTCCTCTTGACCCCAGGGGGTGTCGGGCGGAAGCTTGTCGATCCCCATCCAGAACGGCCCGGCGGGGATCAGGACCATCCCGGATGGGACTTCTTTCTCCGGCCTCGCCGAGTGGGCGGACGGAAGGGGAAAGGAGAAACCGATTGAAAGCGCGAGGCCGATCGCGATAGCCGCGATACTCAGAATGCCATTGAAGAGCCATTGTCCGAATTTCATGAGGCGATTGTAAGGACGCAAACAGATGGTGTCAAGTCGCATGGAGGCATCCAACCGAAGGAGATGGCGCGGAAGGGGAATTGCACCGACCAACTCGGAAAAAGGTAGAATAATTGAAATGAGCGCTGGAAGGAAAGATCGTCTTTACAAGTTACGGATGAGGCCGTATAATTTTTGCAAAAGCAACTTGGGAGATGACGATGAAAAACGAAGCCCTTCCCACCTATGACGATCCTACGGTCCAGAAAATGATCGAGGATTTTTTCGAGGGAAATGAGGCGGCCCGAACGTATGCCGACGTCTGCCGGAGAGAGGGTTGGCCGCTGATCATCGATCACATTACGATCCGCTGCATGAATGTCGATCGCCGCGCGGAGCCTTTCCTAAAGAGAGGGTATCGCTTTGAGGGGGAAGTGGTCGAATATCCCGACCAGGGGTGGTGGGCGAAGGTTTACCGGCGTCCCGGTTATCCGGCCCTCTTCGTCGATCAGGCGTATGACGACGCGCAGGGAAAAAAGAGCATCATCCCCGCCTGGGTGGCGCGGTTCGGCGACCAGGTGCTGCACCATGTCGCCGTTCGCGTGACCGATATCGATCAAGCGATCGCGGCGCTCCAGAAGCGGGGGGTGGAGTTCTCGGGAGATGTGGTCGGCCACCGCGGAACACGCCTGCGCCAGATTTTCACCGCCTCGGAGGTGAGGGAAGGAGAGGCGTTCACCGTTCTCGAATTGACGGAGCGGAACGGATATGATGGCTTCTATCCGGAGCAGGCCGACAGCCTGATGCAATCTTCGACCAAAACGCGATCGAAATAGCCACGGAGGGGATATGATGATCAAGCGGCTGCTGCATACCCGATTGCGTGTTTCCGACCTAAACGAGGCGATTTATTTTTTCGCCGAGATCCTGAATCTCAAAGTGGCGGAGCGGCATGAGTCGCCGCGCGGCTCCAAACTCGCTTTTCTCTCGGTGCCGGGAAGCCAGGAAGAGATTGAGCTCTGCGAGTACAAGGCGAGCGGCCCGGTGCAGGTTCAGGAAGATTTGGTTCATCTCGCCTTCGAGGTCGATCATCTCGACGCAATGCTCGTTTATCTCAAGTCGAAAGGGGTTCCGATCACCGACGGTCCGACCGTCTCCTCCAGCGGGAGCCGATTTGCCTTCATCGAGGCGCCCGACAAGTATGAGATCGAGTTAATTGAGCGTCCGCGCTAAAGCGCCATTCGGCCCCCGGACCTTACTCCATCCTAAGAACCAACTCCTTCGGCAAAAACGAGAGGAGCGACCGGGTCGCTCCGTCCAGGTAGCTCTCGTCTTTGGATTCCAAGGTGAGGATCACCTTGTATTCGGGATGATGCAGGATGGGGTAGGATCCGAGCAGCAGGCGGGGGTAGATTCGGAGGACTTTGTTCAGGTCTTCTGCAATGAAAGCCTCATCTCCGGTGAGAAAGATTTTCCGGAGATGAAAAGGGGTTTCTCGGAAACGCTCTTTGATCGCCTCGAATTTTCGGACCAATAGATCCGGAATTCCGGGAAAGATGTAGATATTTTCAAAACGGAGCACCGGGATCCGAAGTCCTTCCGCATAAAGGAGCTCAAGCCCTTCCGGAACATCGGCCAGCTTCGCTTGCGCCGGATTCAGCTCCCCGTGATAGACCGTCCTCAGCAGTTGATCGAGGATCGGGTGATGGATCAGCGGCCGTTCGACTCCTCGGGCGATCCCCTCCATCGTCACATCATCATGGGTCGGCCCGACCCCGCCGCTGGTGAAAATCAGATTGTATCTCTTTCGGCAGAGCGCGATCTCCTCGCCGATCGTATCGATCTCATCGGGAATCACCGAAATCCGTTGGACGTCGACCCCCAACGCCCGCAGCTCGCGGCAGAGATAAGGGGAATTGGTGTCTTGAACCTTTCCGGAAAGAATTTCATTTCCGATGATGATGATCGCGGCGTTCTTGCCGCTTTGCTGTCCCATCGTACAGGTAACCTTTGTATTTCTTCTGCTCTCGGATTATCTTGCGTAGCGGTCTTCCGTCCAGGGGTCGGCGGTGTTGGAGTAGCCGCGCACTTCCCAAAAGCCAAGCCGATCATTTTCCATGAAGACGATTTCCTTGATCCACTTGGCGCTCTTCCAAGCATATCGCTTGGGGACGACCATTCGAACCGGACCGCCATGCTCTTTCGAGAGCGGCTGACCGTTCCATCGGTGGGCGAGGAGAACATCATCGTCTGCGCAGACGGAGAGGGGGAGGTTGGTGGAGTAGCCATCATACGAGGTAAAGTAGACGAATCGCGCTTCGGGGGTTGGCGAAACCTGTTCCATCAATCTTTTGAAAAAAAGCCCTTCCCAATGGGCATCGAAGATGCTCCAGGTCGTTACGCAATGAAAATCGGTCGTCACCTGGTCTGCCGCAAGGGCGAGGTACTCCTCCCAGTTCCAGACGAACGGGTTTTCAACCGCTCCGCTGATCGATAGCTTCCAGTCGTCGGTATCGACTTCGGGGAGGATGCCGAGGTCCAGAACCGGAAAGCCTTTATTGAGCCGTTGTCCCGGAGGAAGACGCGGCCGCTCGTTCTTCTCTGTTCCTCCGGTCAGACCGCGTCCGGTCCGCGCCCATTCTTCTTTTTTAGCGATCAATCGATCATCCGGTTCCAAAACGGACTTCTCCTCACAATGCGGGATTGTATTACCGTCCTCCGGACAGAATCAAACCGGCTCCCGGGGCGGCAGCGGCGCGCCGCAGTGCTCGCATTTCGTCGCGTCATATTTGCTGTTCTTGTTGCAGGCGAAGCAGAGGCGGGGCTCGAATCCGGGAGGGGGACGGCGAAACGCCTGAATGCCGAGAAGCACGGCCCAAAGCGCAACGAGCGAAAAAGCAATGGCCATAAAGAGCGGACTTCCCACCATAATTGACCTCATTCGAAGTAGAGAGATTCGGTCAAGACCGATTCTGTGAACGGAGCGGTAGAAAAAAGGTTCTCTATCCTAATCCGATCTCACGATCTTCTCGGATGAACCATGTCGACCAGATGTTGGAGCGTTCCGAGAATGACCTCTAGGTTTTCTCGCGCCGGACCGGCGCTGCCGGGGAGATTGATAATCAGTGTGTCTTTCCGGATGGCGGCAGTGGCGCGAGAGATAATTGCCTTCTTCGTTTTTTTCTGAAAAACTTCGGTGCGCATGATGTCGGCAATCCCCGGCACTTCCCGGTCCATCGCGGCGCGGGTGGCGTCGGGGGTTCGATCTTGTTTTCCGAGGCCGGAGCCGCCGGCAGTGAGGATGACATCGGGCATGATCCGGTCACTCCACTCGATCAGCTTGTCCCGGATTTTTTCTTCCTCACTGGTGATGACCTCTTTTACGACGATCTCCCCGCCCACTTCGGTGATCATCTTTGCGATCTCGTTGGTGACCCGATCTTCTCCCGGCAGAATGCCCCGCTCCTTGATGGATAAAATGCCGACCGTCAGCGCCATCGTTCCTCCTGGTATAATCCTCACCTGGTTGCAAGATTTAGGTGAGTGGGTTAATAATTCTATTCCGTACAAATGTTTTCTACGGGCGGAGAGACGACTTGAATTCCTCCTTT
>Ga0070739_10002938_pt1 | contig 21900 bp, 14 predicted proteins | sample Coa_R1_7_FD_66445 | JGI IMG/M metagenome (GOLD analysis project Ga0070739, IMG submission 66445) | Surface soil microbial communities from Centralia Pennsylvania, which are recovering from an underground coalmine fire - Coalmine... | ecosystem: Environmental > Terrestrial > Soil > Unclassified ... | reverse complement strand
GGTATCGATGTCGACCATGAGTTAGCTCCTTTCCAGCCAAAGAAAGATAACTAACTCTACGGCAGCGATGCCTTCCACGCCTGCTTATATTTCACAGCAAGCGTTTCAATGCCCGGCTAAAATGGCCCGGCATCAGGTGAGGGATATGTTTAGCGATCTGCTGGGCGCGCTTGCCGCTCCGGCCACCGGCCGCAACCGCCGCATCTCCAGCAACGAGCAGCCCAACTGGGACGACGGCAACTTCGACATGACCCGCCTGGCACCCGGACAGACGTTCACGCTGCCCGTGCTGCAGGGTCCAGGGGTCATAAATCATATCTGGCTCACGAGCCACGCCGGAGGCGTGAACGAGCTCGACTCCCTGAGCCTGCGCATCTACTGGGACGGTCGCGATGTGCCGGGCGTGGAGGTCCCGCTCGGCGAGTTCTTCGCCGTCGGCCAGGGACAGCCCGCCGTCGTGGAAAGCCTGCCCGTGCAGGTTTCCCCGACCGGCAGCCTCACCTGCTACTGGCGCATGCCTTTCGCCGAATCGGCGCGCATCGTCGTCACCAACGACAACCAGGACCGCGCCTCCGGCCTCTACTGGCAGGTGGACTGGGTCGAGCTGGATTCTCTGCCTCCGGACACGCCCTATTTCCACGCGCGGTACCGGCAGGAGTATCCGGCGGAGAGGGGCCGCGACTACCTGCTCGCCGATCTCGAAGGGCAGGGCCAGTACGTGGGCACGGTGATGTCGGTGGCGCTGGCGCAGGACGGCTGGTTCGGCGAAGGCGACGACTTCTTCTACATCGACGGCGAGGCGATTCCCAGCCTGCAGGGGACCGGCAGCGAGGACTACTTCAATGACGCCTGGGGCTTTCGACCGCGCACCAGTCTCTGGTTCGGGCAGCCGCGCTGGCAGGGCTGGCGAGCCGGCGACAGCGGGATCTGCTATCGCTGGCACGTCCTGGACCCCGTCCGGTTCACCCGCTCGCTCAAAGTGACGATAGAGCACAAGGGCAACCGGGACGATCCGGTCGAAGCCTGGTATATCGAGCGCCCCGACTTCTTCTCCAGTATCGCCTACTGGTACCAGACGGGCGTGCCCAAGCCATTTGGCGGCCTGCCGCCCTGGCCGGAGCGCCGCGTCCCCTGGCAGGACCGGCATCTGGTGCGCGCTTTCCGCCAGGCTCAGGTTTCCGGCGGTGGCCCGGTCGCCGTGCAGACAACGGGATTTTTTGGAGGCCGTCCGGCGCTGGCCTGGCCGGAGCCGGGACCGGAGGGGCGTCTGCTCCTGCCTTTCACCGTCGCGGAAGCGGGCCGCTACGCCGTCCGCCTGATCGCCTTCACCACGCCCGATTCCGGCCGCTTCGATGTCCTGCTAGATGGCGTCGCGGCTTTGCCAGGCGCCGACTTTTCCTCGCCGGAGTTTGCGGAGACGGATCTGCTGCTCGGCACGCATATCCTGCAAGCCGGACCGCATACCATCGAGTTCCGCGCCTGTTCCCCGCCCTCCAGCCAGGCCGGTGCTCTCACGATGGAAAAGCTGCGCCTCTTGAAGCTGCCGCCCGAGGCAACACGAGAGATCAAGAACGAGAACGAGGCGCACTTCGTCCGCCTGGGCATCGGGCGCGCCGTCTACGCCTACCGGCTGGCCTATGACGTGCTGCCCGATTCGCTGGAGTCGCTCGTGCAGTCCGGAATCCTGGAGTCGCGCTACCTGACCGACGAGAACGGGCACGCGCTGTTCTCCCGGCTGGAAGACGGATACTTCGTCGTCGAGAGCACCGCTCCCGGCGGCTGGACGCACCGCTGGCAGGGGCTGGATGCCCGTCGTTAACAAGGGGACATTGCCAAGAGGAAAGCGAGCATTGCCAAGATGGAAGCAACCGATCACGGAGACGAGCCCTCTTATCCTTCGATACTGGCCGGACGGCGGGTACTCGTGTGTGAGGATGAAGGCATCACGACGATCCACCTCTGCACCCTGCTGCGCAAAGCCGGCCTGAAGGTGGTCGGGTGTACGCGTGACGGTCTGAAGAGCGTGGACCTGGCGCTGGAAGAGCGTCCGGATATCATCCTCATGGACATCAACATGCCCCAACTGGATGGCCTGGACGCCGCCGAACGCATTCTGGAGGAATATCGCCCGTGTATCGTCATCGTGACCGCCTACACGGAGCCGATCTATCAGGCGCGTGCCCGCCAGATCGGCTGCGGCGGCTATATTATCAAGCCCTTCACCAGCCAGGCTCTGCTCGCCAAGGTAGCCGTCTACTTCCAGCAACACGAGGAACAAGAAATTGACCGCTGACTTCTATTGGGCGCGCCGCCAGGCGTCCAATGCCCAAATACAAGCCTGGGTAGAGCAGTTTCACCGGGATGGCTATCTCTTTCTGGAAAATGTCCTGCCGCCGGATTGGGTCGCGGAGTTGAAAGCCGATCTGGACCGGGCGCTTGCGGACCGGGAAGATAACGGCAGCGGCGTGATCGATCTGCACTGCCGCATGTTCGAGACCAGCCCCGCGAACCTGAGGCTGTTCGACATGGAGCCCATCGTCACGTTCGCGGAGACGCTGGTCGAGAAGAACTGCCATGTCGTCCATAACAACTCCTTCCGTACTCCGATCGGCAAGGGCATCATCACCTGGCATCAGGACGATCCGCCCCACTACCTCATCACGCATGGGGAGCCGCCCACCAACATCCGCCTGCCCGTCCTGCTCTTCTCCTGCAACTATTATCTCACCGACGTGACCGGGGTCGCGCATGGCCCCTTTCAGGTCGTCCCCGGCTCCCATCTTTTTGGCGCCAGCCCGCCATCCAACGTGGAAGGAACCCGATGGGAAGAGAAGATCATTTCATGCCTGGGACCAGCCGGCAGCGTGGTGATGTTCAACAATCAAGTCTGGCACCGGGGCGGACCCAACCATAGCGACCGCGTCCGCTACGTGACCCAGGTCAGCTATGGACGCCGCATGGTCAACCACTTCTTCTATCCCTTCATGAACTACCAGATGCCGGAACACGTCACCCGCAACGCCAACCCCCGTCTCAAGCGACTTCTGGGTTTCCTTCCTTCCGGCGCCTATGGGTAAAGCCTCCAAGCCCTATCAACGGGACTATCTCGGCGGTACCGATACACCAACGGTTGGAAAGAGCCGGCGTGCTTCGATGGTGTATCACCCTGTCTGCCCCCTTCTAGGGGGCATGGCGCTCTACAGCGGGTTCGTTTACGGACCCGTGCCTTTTTAATGGTCGCAGTACAGCCAGAATAACGTGGTTGCCGGGATAGCCGACTTTGACGGAGCGGACCCGCCCTCCGGCATCGACAATGACCACCGTGGGGACATGCGAGATTGTATAGCGGGCGCTCACACCACCTCCGGCGTCCAGCAGCACCGGGAAAGGAACCTCGCCTTTGGTCCGGTTCAGAAACTCTTGCAGCCGCTTGCCGTCCACGCTGATGGCTACGAGCCGGAATCCCAACTCATCCTGCCGGGCTGCCAGAGCCTTCAAGTGCGGCATCTCGTCCTTCCACGTATCGCACCAGAACGCCCAGAAGTTGAGCACGACCGGCTTGCCCTTGAAGTCTTGCAAGCGTACCGGATGGCCTTTGATGTCCGGCAGGGTGAATTCCGGCGCCACCTGACCGACCTTCCCACCCGTCTGGATGGGCGGCGCAGAACCCATCGTCCCCAATAGCCCTATCAGAAACACGAAGACACTCTTTTTATGCTGTTTGCGTTTTTTCCACATGTGGTCAGGTCCATGTGCTGGGTGTTGAAAGCACCCGGCAGAAGACCTCACCCCCTAACCCCCTCTCCTTACGAAGGAGAGGGGGAATCATAAGGAGGCTGGTCGCGTCCGGAGGACACTTGTTTTGTCCAAACAGAGGTTTTCAACCTCTGGCAGGCGGTGTGGGGCATTATCGGCCCGGCATATTCCTCTCCTCGATCCGCGCCTTGACTGGTGTACCGTTGCCACGAATCTCCGGAAAGTACATCAGCGAGGCGAGGCTTGGGAGGATGCGGTAGAGGCCGGGCGTCTCGGCGTGCAGGCGATAGACGACGCGGGTGCGGCCCTTGGGCAGATCGTCGAAGAAGAAGGCGACCCGGTCATCGCGGACCTCCTGCCGCGCATAGCCGCCTCCACCGTTCTCATATTGGGCCATCGCCTGGTCCTGATCGTTGGTCGGCGCGACCTCGCATCCGGCGGGTATCGGGTCCTCCAGCAGCACATAGCGGTAGTTGGCGTCCGCCGTGATCTCTACGCCCACCTCCATCTCCTCGCCCGACGGCACGCCGCTCGCCTGCGAAGGGTCTTCTGCCGTGACCTGATAGGTGCGATGCACCGTGATTCCCTGACTCAAGGGCTTTGTCTCGGCCGATGGGACCGTATAGGCGGATGTCGCCGTCACGTAGAGGACCCCGGCGCCCTGCTTGTCCACGGTGAGCGCCGCATGCCCATGCCATTGCGCAGGGGTGAGTGTGACCGTAACCGGCGGGGCGAACACGCTCTGCGCCGTCGCCGTAAAGGTTTGTACCTTCTGTCCATCCAGATGAACGACGGCGCGAAAGTCCGGATGCAGCTCGTGGGTCTGCTCCATATATTGCGTTAATGCAAAGACCGCCTCGGCGCTGCTGCGCGTGGACGACCACGCCTGCCCCTCGCGGTTGCCCATCAGCCAGCGCACGGCTTTCAGGACGAGGGCGTTGTTGGGGTCGATGGCGAGCACGGCGCGCAGCGCCCTCGCCGTCACCATCACGTCGTCGTCGCGCCAGGTATAGCCGCCCTCTTCCGCCGGCCACTCGGCGGTCGTGCCCTGCACCTTTGCCTTTGTCTCGATCTCATGCGCGACCTGGACCGCCATCGGCCGCAGATCGCCGCCTACCCGTTCCAGCGCGAGGCCGAGCGAGGCCAGCGCGTAGGTGTCCAGCCGGTCGCGGCTCTTGTAGGCTTCGGCAAGCGGGTCGTGCGCCGCTTTGGGGTCGGCATACGCCAGCGTGAGCAGCCATTCGGCGCGGCGGTTCTCCTCCCGCTCCCCCTGCAGCAGTTGCTTCAAATATCCGGTCCCGCGCAGAATGCGCTGATCGTCCACCAGATACCCCGCCTCCCGCGCCTGGAGCAGCCCCCAGAGGACGTAGGCGGTCATATCGCCATCGCTTTGATCGAACTCCCACCAGTTCCATCCGCCGTCCTGGTGCTGGTAGCGATAAAGCTTCTGCAGGCCGAGGTTGACCCACTGATTCAGGTTCGGATGCACCGGGCGGGAGATTCCCAGCCGGCGCAGCGCCCGCGCCACGATCACGTCGGGCAGGAAGGCGCTCATCGTCTGCTCGGCGCAGCCGTAGGGATAGGAAGTGAGGTAGTCCAGCGCCTCGAACACGGCTCCCGCCACCGAGGGCGTGAGCGCGAGCGTGAGAGTCGCATCCGGCGGAAGCACGCTAAGGTCCTGCCGGTACGTCTCCTCTCCCGAAAGCACTTCGGCACGCGACTCGACTCTCTTGACGCCATCGGCCAGTACCGGCAAAGTCAGCTCGGTGGCGTCCTGCGCGCCCGGCCCGCCGTCGGCGGTGACCAGGAAGCGCGCCTGTCCTGCGCCACTTCCGGAATGAATGTGCGCTTTCCAGTCAAGGCGCTGCTCCGTTCCCGGCGCCAAATCCAGCGTGCGCCGGCCGTCGCCCTCCAGATCCGCGCCGCTCGCCTGGATCGTAACCGTCACCGTGCGCGATGCGCCCGTGTAGTTATGCACGATGGCCGAGACGACGGCCTCATCGCCCTGCACGTAAAAGCGGGGCAGCTCCAGCCGCACCAGCAGCGGCATGGTCGCTACCACGTCGTTCGTGGCGCTGCCGACCGCCGTATCGAGCGTGATGCCGCGCGCCGTCGTGCGCCAGGTGGTCAGGTTGTCGGGCAGGGTCAATGTGACTTTGGCCGTGCCGCTGCCGTCCGTGAGCACGAACGGGTTCCAGTACGCGGTATCGGCAAACTGGCGGCGCACGCGGATGCCCGCGCCATTCAGAGCGCCCGGCGGCCTCTGCGCTCCCGGCACCGTCTGAAACGCCCCGCCGCTGTACTCGGCCGCAAACGAGAAGTCGGTCTGAATGCGGACCTGCTGCCCACCGTAGAAGAAGCTGCTTATATCGGGCGTCGTGTCCGGCTGGATCGCGTAGATGCTGGCGTCTACCACGCCAAAAGAGAGCTCGGCGGGGACCGGCCGGCCCCGGTAGTCGCGCGTCGTGACCGTGTAGGTGGCCGCCTCGCCGGGCTGGTAGCGGTCCTTATCCGGCGTCACGCTCACGCTCAGCTTCTGCTGCTCGCGCGCCACCTGCAACTGTACCTGCTGCTCGTAGATCTGTTTCTCCTGGACGATGGTGACGCTCACCTCCACGGAAGGGAAATAGTTCTCCTCTAGCGGCACGCGCAATAGAGTCGAGCGGCGGGTGAGTGGCACCACCATGCTGCGATACAGCCGCTCGCCTTCGACGGTGACGAGCGCCCACGCCTCCGCATAGCTCGGCTCTTCACGCTTTCCGCCGCCATTTGCACTTGCCGCTCTGCGCGAAATGGAAAGCCGTGACCGCGCCGCTCCCTTCTCTTGGCGGCTTCCCGGCGGCGTGACGAGCGACGTATTGAGCAGAATCGTCGCCACCTCCCCGGGCCGATAGGCCGCGCGCTCCGGGATCAGGTTGAGCGTCGGATAGGTATAACTTTCTTCTTCGGCGCCGGCCACCCAGACATAACTCTGAGCCTGAATCTTATCGTTCTGGCTGTCGAAAGCCTCGGCAATGAGCTGCAGGTAGCCGGGCCGGGGCGGCTGGAAGATAGCCGTGCCGTCCCCGCGCGCATTCGTCGTGACCGCGCGGGTGGTCGTCTCCTGATAAGGCCGGTGCAGCCGGTCGGTCTTCATCTCGATCAGGCGCACGCTGGCTTTCGTCGCCACCGGCTTGCCATCGTAGTCCTCGGCGTGGACCAGGGCGGTCACCCGCTCGTCGGGGCGATAGAGCGCTTTGTCGGTCGAGACCGTGAGGTGGAACAGGCCGGCGGTGATCAGCGCGCTGCCCTCGCCCTGCTGGCTGCGGCGGCTGAGGTCGGTCACGACGGCACGGACCACGACCCGGCGGTCCATCGGAAGGCGCTGCGTCTTGATCTGCAGCTGCAGTTGGCCGTTCGCATCGGTCACTCCCTGGCCGTTATACGGCGGCTCTGGAGTGGCACGGCCCTGCAGGTCCGCCGTATAACCTTCCGGCTGGAAGGCGATCGTGTACTGCACGGCGGCATCCGCGGTGGGCTGGCCGAAGTAGTAGCGGGCCTCGATGGTGACCGGTACGACAGACCCGCCGAGGGCGTGCGGCTGCGGAAACCGCACGTCCACCGAGAATTCCGGCTTGCGGTAGGCCTCGACCTGGAACTCGCCGTAAGCTCTCGTGTCGCCCAGCACGGCCACCAACTGCCAGCGTCCTAGCGTCGGCTCGCTCGCCAGTTGGAAATCGCCGTCGAAGGAGCCGTAGGCGTTGGTGGTGACGGCGCGGCGGTAGACCAGGGCATCCGTGGCGTCGCGGATTTCCACGGTCAAGGACTTATTTGCATACGGGCGATAGACGAACCCGCCGGGCGCCGCCGCTTCCAGCCGCTGGCGCACGACGCCTTTGAAGCGCACCCGGTGGCCCGGCCGGTAGATCGGGCGGTCGGTGACCAGGTAGACGGTGAACGGCTCCGGCGCGGGCGGCGCGCCCGCCAGCACGAAAGCCGGCGCACCGCCTCGCGCGCCATAGATCCAGAGATTGCCCTGCCCCATCGACGCCGTGGCGCGCCAGAGTCCCTGCGCGTCCGTCACGCCCCGTTCCTGCCGGCCGTGCGCGTCCATTGCGGTCAGGCTCAGGCCGGGGATGGGCCGCCCGGAATGCCCCTGCGTCGCGTAAATCAGCAGCTCCTGCAGAGAGCGCTTGGCGAGCAGGGCGATGGGCGTGATGGCCAGCCAGGTGCGCTTCTCGACTCCCCCGCCGACGGCCCGAATCAGGTAGACGCCGGAGACCAGCTTCGGCACGGCCGCCTCTTTCTCCATCCACTGGTCCGGATAGATCTTTCCCAGCGCCAGTCGCCAGGTTCGGACGGATGGCAGGCGAGACACATCTACCGCTTTGATCCGCTTGCCGAAATTCTCCAGCGCCCGGCTCGTCGGCGTCAGCGCCGGCAACCCCAGCTGGTAGGCTGTGAACGTGACCTGCTGCGTGTTGTAGACGCTCAGGCGCAGGGAGACCTTCTCGTCCGGCAGATAGGAGCGGCGATAGACATACAGGTCGATGTTCGGCCTATGGGCCTTGCGATAGGCGGGCGTCTGCGCCGCAGCCGGCACGGCAAACAGGAGAAGAAGCCACGGAAGGCGTTTGAAGAGAGTCATCATTTTGTTTGTGATTCCACGAACCGGACCACGTCGATACGGAACAGCGCGACGGAGTCGCCGGGATGAGCGCCGGCGCGAATGCGCCCCCAGGCCAGCATCCGGTCGAGGCGGTCGGTCTCGCCGGAAAGGACGACGCCGTAGCGCCCTCCCGTTTTGACGACCAGCCCCTCGCGCGTCGGGTCGAGGGTAGAGAGCGCACCTGGCGAGATCGGGCGCGGCCTGCCGACGATGCTGACGATCAAGATCAGCCCCTTCCGCTCGCCGGGGCGGATCGGCGGGAAGCGGCGGTCATGCCCTGCTGCCGCCATGGCGGCAGCGAGGATCTCATGGGCGGCGTCCGGCTCTGTGGGATAGAGCGTGCCCATACAGCAGCGCGGCGCTCCGTGACGCATGGCGCTGACGAAAACGCCCACACGCTGCCGGAGGAGGGGTGGCAGGGAAGTGGGCAGCGGAGGCGCCTCCCGCCGCAGGATGTACCCATCGAAAGCGCCGCGCGCCAACGCCAGGATCTGCTGCACGGTCTGCCGATCCGGGTTGCGCCAGGCATCCAGGGAAAGATCGTCCGCGCTCGCGCGCCGCACGCTCAGGAGCGTCATCACCAGCGCCAATATCCAGAAACCGCGTGCCTTCATCGCACCTTTCCTTCCCGGTTCCGAAAGTCCGCCCTCGATACTATGTTAAAATCTTAACACTTTTGTGTCCGTTTTGTCAATCCCCAGAAGGATGTCCCTCTCTGTCCGTCTCCAGGATCAAGAAGGACCCTGGTCGACGTAAAGAGGAATCGAGACTTACGATCTCGAACGGAGGGGGGCAAGACGGCAACCCCCTGAAGCCGTCTCGCTCGGATAGTCCCCTCTGGAGGTTTCCCATATGCGGCTCATCATCTTGCTGCTCTTATGGATAGCCTGTATCGGACCCGCCCTGCCGGCCACCGCAAGCGCGGATGCGGCTTCTGCGGCGCGTAATGCCATCCAGGCGGCCTACAATCGACGCGAAGCCGCCTTTCAACGTAAGGATTTGCGCGCCTACCTATCTACCTTTGCCCCCGACTATCGGGTGCTCAGCAGGTCCGGGATCGTCTATGACACGGCGTTTGTCCGCCAGCAGTTCCTGCGCGCCGTTGCCAGCGGCTCCGATATCCTGTCCCGGCAAGCCAGTATGAATATCCTTAAGTTGAGTTTGAAAGGCAAGGCAGCGCTCGTGACCGTAAAATCGAACATCGTTATGAAGGGAAGATATCGGCTGTCGCAAGCCCCCTATCAATCCACGGACGATTCCCTTTTAGAAGCGATCTGGGTCAAAACAGCGCGCGGGTGGCAAGAAAGCCACGTTCGTGTCCTTTCGCGTCGAACGGTTCTTACAGAATAGAGGGACTCGTCGTCACGCATGGCCCTGGCACACGACAAAATCGAGCAGGCAACCGGTACCGACCTGGATGGCGAGGTCGTTGCCAATATGTCTCAGGCGGGTATCCGTCCAAAAGCGGTCACCTGGCGCTCCGTGCTGATCTGCCTGATCTTGCTGCCTATCAACTCCTACTGGCTCGTGCAGATGGAGGTCGTGCGCTACTCCGCCCACCCCACCACCATCTCCATTCTGTTCAACACCGTCTTCATTCTTCTCTGCCTGACCCTGCTCAACCGGCAGGTAGCACGGCGCTTTCCTCGCCTGGGACTCCAAAGAGGAGAGCTGCTGCTCGTCTATTCGGTCCTCTGCATCGGCTCCTGTGTGTCCGGCCACGACATGCTCGAAGTGTTCGTTCCGATGCTCACCTGGTCGTTCAAGCACGCCAACGGCTCCAACAACTGGGACAAGCTGATCAACCCGCATCTGCCCAAAACGCTCTTCATCAGCGATCCCAAAATCTATAAGAGCTACTATATCGGCAACGACAGCGTCTGGCATCTGAGCTACCTCCGCGCCTGGCTGCCGGTGGTGGCCGCCTGGACCGTCTTCGTATCGCTGCTCTTGCTGGTCATGCTCTGCATCAACGCCATTCTCCGCAAGCAGTGGACCGACAACGAGCGGCTCACCTACCCCATCATTCAACTGCCGCTGCAGATCACCAGCGAGCAGGCGTTCCAGCCGAGAGGTCTCTTTCACAATCGCCTGTTCTGGATCGGCTTTCTGATTGCAGGCGCTATCGACACCATCAACAGCCTGAACTACTACTATCCCAACATCCCCACCATCCTGACGCCCGGCTTCGGACAGAGCTTCCTGGATCTGCATCCCTTCTTCCCCAACAAGCCCTGGAACGCCATCGGCTGGACGCCCATCTCTTTCTATCCGTTCATGATCGGCCTGGGCATGTTCATGCCGCTCGACTTCCTGTTTTCCTGTGTCTTCTTCTACTGGATGTGGAAGATGGAGCACGTCTTCGCGGTCGCCATGGCCTACGACCAGGACCCCCGCTTCCCCTACACGGAGAACCAGTCGTTCGGCGCCTATATCTCTTTCTGCGTCTATTCGCTGTGGATCAGCCGTCACTATCTGCGGCAGGTGCTGCGCCGCGCGCTCGGTAAACCGTCCACACTCGACGATAGCCGCGAGCCGATGGGCTACCGCACCGCCATCCTGGGCGCTATTGCGGGGGTGGCGGGCCTGATCTGGTTCGCCTGCTATCTGGGAATGACCTGGTGGATCGGCATCCTCTTCTTTGCGATGTACTTCGCGCTGGCTGTAGCGATCACGCGCATGCGCGCGGAACTGGGCACGCCTATCCACGATCTGCACTTCACCGGCCCGGAGCAGATCATGACACGCGTGGCGGGCAGCCGCGCCTTCAACGCCGATAACCTGAGCGCCTTTGCGATCTTCTTCTGGTTCAACCGGGCTTACCGCTCCCATCCGATGCCGCAGCAGTTGGAAGCGTACAAGCTGGCGGAGCAGACGCGCACGGAATATCGTAAATGGACCTGGGCCATGCTCGGGTTAGGCGCGGCTTCGGTCTTCGTCGCCTTCTGGGTGATTTTGCACCTGATGTATTCGTATGGCGCAGAGGGCAAATCGGCGATGTCGTTCGGCAGCGAATCGTATGATATGCTGACCACCTGGCTCAATACGCCGCAGGTGGGCAAGTTCCCAGAGTTCATGGCGATCTGGATCGGCTTCGGCATCGCCTTCCTGCTGCAGTGGCTGCGCGTGCGCTTTCCCTGGTGGCCCCTGCACCCGCTGGCGTTTGCGGTGACGTCTTCCTGGGAGATCAATCTGGTCTGGGGACCGCTGTTTCTGGCCTGGATCTGCAAGAGCCTGATCCTGCGCTATGGGGGCCGGGGCGGCTTTCACAAGGCGCTGCCCTTCTTCCTGGGACTGATGCTGGGCCAGTTCGTGGTCGGCAGCCTCTGGAATATCTACGGCATCGCCTCCGGCCTGCCCACTTATCAGTTCTGGCAATAAATACAATGTAAGGAAATCATTTTGATTCGATCGTTAACACTCGCGGCCTTGCTCTTCCTGGCGGCTCCGCCAGCGTCTCCACCCGCACCTAAAGCGGCTGCAGGTAAGCAGAAACCACCAACCCAAACCCCCGCTTCCAAAAAGCCGCTGGTCATGGCTCAACCCATCCGTCCGGAATGTCCTGTACGCCTCGGCGGCGTCTACACCGAGGGTCTGGGCGATTCGCCGGGCGCCAGGCTCTCGGCGGACAACCAGCGCTGGATTTTGCAGAGTTGCGACGTTATCGCCCTGGATTCCAACCGCATCACTCCCACTACCTTTCCCGCCATGGTCAAGGCGTACCCGCTTTTCACGCCGCTCCTCTACGTCTATGCCTCTTCGGTCTACGAGCAGCCGGACCACAAAGGCAATGTCGGCGGCTGGAAGCCGGAGATGAGCGCGTGGACGCTGCGCGACGAGCAGAACAAAGAGATTCCCTATCCGGACGCGGGCGGCCACTGGATGGACTTCGGCAATACGCAATGGGCTGCCTTCTGGCGGGATCGCGTGCTTGATCTCACGCGGCGCGACGGCGCGTTTGGCGTCGTCGCCGCCGAGCTGCCCCCGGGCAACACCTTTGTCGGCGACCATCTGGCCAACTACAAGGATTTTAACGACCGTGCCGCCGCCACCGGCCGCTGGCTGCAGGCGGCTCATGCGCCGGGCAAATTCCTGCTGATTCCCTCCGCCATCGGTTTCGATTCCCCGGCGGGCCACGCCACCCTCGCCACACCGCCCAGCGCGGAAGAGCCGGAGCTTCGAGGAACGCTATGGGACGATTACTACTCCTGGATCGACGGCGCGTGGGCGGAGGGCTGGATTCACCCCTACTGGTCGGATACGCCGCTGCCGCCCACCTACTGGGAGATCGAAGAGGAGGCTGCCGATCGCGCGGCCCGCAACGGACAGGTGTTCATCGCTGCCGCCGCCTACCGCAACGACGCCGAGCTGGAGTACGATCTGGCAAGTTACCTGCTGATTACCCACCACCAGGGCCGGCTCGTGTTCCAGCCGATGCCCCTCCTACCCGCGCAGCCGCCCGACGCCGGCTTCAGCCTCGCCGTGCTTCGCCGGGAAGTAGCCGCCAAATCCGGCTACTTTAACGCACCGCTCGGGGTGGCCCTCCAGGAGCGCCATATCGTGCAGGTCACGGATGGCGTCGTCTGGCGGCGTACCTTCCAGAACGGCGTCGTCTACGTCAACGCCGACATCCAGCAAAAAGTCACGATCCAGCTCGGCGGCACGATGAAGCGTCCCAACGGCGACCTGATACAAGACATCGTACTCCCGCCCCAAAGCGGCGCGATTCTCCTCTACACAAACTGAAGACCTCACCCCCTCTCCTTACGAAGGAGAGGGGGAATTTGGTTTTCTCACCAGTTCACCCGCTCGCCAGGTCATCGAGCCTTCGGGCTCAGTTTTTCGTCGCGCGCAAGTTGCCCAGCCAGAGCGTGTTGTCCTGGTCCGAATGGTCGATCAGGCCGCTAGCGTCCAGGATCACGATCTGCTTGATTAAGTCCTTATCCAGGCGATCGTTGCTGTCTTTAGTATTCTGGTCGGCTTTGAGGTTCGCCAGCGACACGCTGACGTGCTTGACAGCCGAGCCGCCATCCACATCGACTTCCGTATTGTATTTGCCGCCATCCTGCTCTTCGACCTGGACGATGAGCTTGGCCGGCCTGGCGGACGCTGCATCGAAGCTCAGCTTCTCCATATCCGCCAGTTTGCCACGCGGCACGAGGCGCACGAAGGCAGTCGGGATACTCGGCGCCTGATGATAGTCCGCCTGCATTCCATTGCCGTCCAGCGGCTTGCCCACCGAGCGGCTTAGCCGCGCGTCCCCGGTTCCTATCCACATCGGCTGTGGATGGACAAAGCTATCCAGCTTCACTTCGGAATCCGTCGCTGAGACCGATGCGGGAAGCGTCTCTTCGCTCACCGTGAAATCATCCACATAGAGCGTATGCGGCCCCTTCTTCACCGGGAATAGCTTCGCCATGTTCGGATCCTCTGCCTGCGCGAACAACTGACCGACATCCACGATGGCAACGGCCTGCACCTGATCGAGATCGAGCTTGCCATCCGGGTCTTTCGGATCGCCCGGATTTTCCGACAGCACGAAATCGGACGTGGAGAGATCGACCTGCTGCCAGGTTTCTTTGGGCACGCTGAAGAGGGCGATGTAGCGCCCGCCTTCCTGCTCCTGCAGCGCGACCGCGAGCGGCGCCGCATGATCGGCCTGCACCCAGAAGCGCAGCGACTTCGCTTTCGCCAGGGCGCTGTTCGGCGTCGGCAGCAGCAGCGCATTGATCTCGCCTTTGTTGATAGTGTAGTCGAACTGCAGCGCGCCCTTGCCCTCCCGGACGTGGGCGGCGTCATGTGTCAGGGAAACCTTCGCATTTGAGCCAAAGCCCATCCACATGCCTGTATCGGCTTCAAAGGAATAGCACATAAGCGGCGTGGTCGCCTGCGGCTGTGCCGCCGCGACACATGCGAGCAACGCAATGGCGCCGCTGATCTTGCCAATGGGAAGTTTCACCGAAGAGCCTCCTGTTACGGATATGTTGGGGAAATCGCTTGCCAGTGATACGGCAGGCAGGACAGAGCGGTTTCGCAATCAGTTCAATATGCAGAGCATTTATTAACTTCCGGCGGCTAAAGCCGCAGCCCCTGGGGACCCCTGCCCCATGCCCAAAGTCGCCCTTCGGCGACTGGCTTGCCATCGTGTTCCCCCTCCCCTAGAATTGGGGGAGGGGTCAGGGGTGGGGGCCTATAAGCAGGCGGGCTTTGCGCCTTTGTTGCTGCGACTTCAGTCGCCCGAAGAAGGACAAGAACTGGAAAGGGACAGGAGGTGAGAGCGTCCCGGCTAAGAGGCATTTAATCCACTGGGGCGGTACGGATAGCGAAATCGTAGCCGGCGATGGTTGAATCGTTGCAGAGCAGGACGAAGTCGGCGCGGAGGGCTTTTTCGGAGTGAGAGCGCAGGGTCAGCGTGTGCGTGCCGCGTGTAAGCTGCGCCGTCCCACATAAGAGGGTCTGGCCGGCGCGCGCGTTGATGGGCGCGACCGCCCGCCCGTCGATGAGAATCTCGACCGGCTCCGGCTTGCTGCCCTGCACGCAGCGGGTAAAAACCGTGTAGCGCCCCGGCGTCTCAATTCGAATTTGTGTAGAGATCGCCTCGCCCCGGCTCAGCCGCACGCAGGTCGCCCCTTTGCCCGGACTGCAGTCGGAGGCGGAGAGGGGCCGATGCCCACCCAACTGCAGGAACTTCTCGCATTCGAAAAGCAGCTCCTGCGGCGGTGGGGTGAAAGTGATCGCGCCGATGCTGTGCGGCTCCAGGGTCAGCTTCCAGGTATTCTCCTCCGGCGTCACTACCTGGTCCGCCCACGCCGCGAACGCCTCCGGCGGAATCGTGACCGTCTTGGTCACCGGCGTATCTTTCGGATTGTAGTAGAGCACCTTGTCCGTAAAGAGGGTGGCGTAAACGCCGTCCATGGCATTGTCCACCGGCAGGGCGTCCTTGCGGCCCGGATCGATCTCGCTGAGATGGTAGATCGCCCGGCGCACGACCTCGATATAGCCCTTGAGCAACTGGCGGTTGGCGGGGAAGTAGATGGTCAGCCCCCTGCCATAACGGCGCGTCCAGTCCGTCGTGAGGCGACGCAGGTCCATCTCCCGGCGAATCGTGCCCGGCGGCGGCTGCGCGTCCGGCTCTTCGTTCATGTCCTGCGCCACCATCTGCACCGACTGCACCCACACCCCAAGATGGCGCTTGTCCTGCGAATCGGGGATCAGCTTCACGGGCTGGAAGGTCTCGGAGGCGAAGGTGAGCGTCGAGAGCGGATGGTCGGCAAGGGCTTCCTCCGGAACCGGGAAGCGGTAGGTCACGTCGCCGGGGGATTCGAGATCGCCGACCTCATGGCCGTTCACCAGGACCCGGCGCTTCAGCTCCGCCGCCTCTTTGGGCACGCTGGCGCGGATGATGAGCGTGTACTGCTTGTCCGGGTCCACGGGCAGGCGCACCGTCGCCTCCGCGCTCGTCCAGCGGCGCTTCACGTCGTCCACCGAGTCGGGATCGAACCACTCCCCGCCCAGATAGTCGGCGGCAGCCGGGTCGCCGACGTTGATCTGGTACTGGTCCGGCAGATCGCCCACGTAGCGCTCCGTCACTTTCGCCGGAGCCAGTTCCTGGACGTAGCCGAACATATCGTTGAACCAGGACGCGTCCCCGTCGAAGTTCTGGATCTTGCCGAAGTCGTAGGCGATCAGCACGCCGCCGTCGTTGACCCACTCTTTGATCCGGTCCAACGTCGTCTGATCGGCCATCATGCCCTGCCAGAGCACCAGGATGCGATAGTTCTCCAGGCAGCCATCCTGCACCATCCGGTCGTCGACGATGTCGAAGTTGGCGGCGTCGCGCAGGTAGGCGCAGGCCTGCGCGAAGAGCGGCTCGAATCCCTGCTCCGGCTTCAATTTCTGCGCCATCGCCGGATAGAACATCGCCACGTCCACCACCGGCTTCTCAACGCGCAGGTACTTGCCGTAACGATAGTAGACGTCACGGGTCGCCACGGCGTTGCCCGCCCAGTCGAAATAGCCGGTCGCCCCCTGCGAGACAGCCTCGAAGATGCGCCCGACCTCCTGATCGGCGGACAGCCCGCCCGGCGGCTCGGTCCAGAACGGCGCGCCATAGAAGCGGCTGGCGCTGCCTAAACGGCCCAGCATCGTCGCCGCGTTGTCCGCGAACGGCTTGAACCCGCCGTGCGTGGAGCGCACGGCGGCATGGACCTGGGCGGCCAGCTTGGGGATCAGGCTGTTGTCGTTGCCGCCGCGCGGGTCCTCGTCCGCGAACCCGGCGGGGAGCATGAGCAGGGTATTCGGGAAATGCTTGCGCGCGGCGCCCAGATTGGCCTCGATAGCGTGCCCGACCGCAGCGTCGTACCAGGTGACGAAGTCCAGCCACTCCTGCCGGGCATCCATACGCGACTTTTCCGGGTAGGTGATCTCGTCCGGCGACTTGAAATCGCGCTTCCAGGCCGCGTTGAGCCTGTCCAGCGAGCCGTATTTGGCGAGCATCGCCTTCTTGAAATCGGCGCGGGCCAGGGGATCGCTGCACCACCAGCCCAGATGATCGTGCAGGTTCCCGAAGCGGCGCAGCCAGTCCTCCCGCTGCCCCGGCACCGATATGCGAGCGCCCATGAGCAGCCCGGCCTCGCCGTAGTCGCCATGCACGCCGACGTAGATCGCCGACAGCTTGCGCTCCTCGCCCTTTTTGACCGCGAACTCTTTGGACAGGGCTTCATAGCCGGAATCGATAAAGCCCGGCCAGCTTGGGTCCCAGGGCGAGAAGGCGCGCACGGGCTGCTGATGCTCCAGGCACTGGATGCGCACGAAGGGGACCGATTTGGCGTACCAGGGCGGCGGGAACGCCTCATGCGGGAAGTAACACCAGTCCAGCCCCAGGGACTGCACGGCTTTGCGCGCCGCGTCCGGCCCGCTCCAGTCCCAATGGCCGGGCGCCGTCTCTTCCGTCGAGAGATGATCGGAGTCCGTTTGAAACAGCGTAAAGCCCGCTTCGGAGAGGATCTTCATGTCGGAGGGGCTGGAGGCGCTGGCCGAGAGAATCATGCGGTCGCCGACGTGGCGCGGGCGCGTATAGGGGTCTTCGCCCGGCTTGCCGCCCGCCCGGATATCCCAGAGACGCACCAGCCGGGAGGCGTCCGGCGTGAGCGCGCCGTGCAGCGGTCCCCACACGCCGCCGTTGGCGGGCGCCAGCTCTTTCGCCAGCGGCCAGTGGCTATCGTCCACGGCAAAGGTGGCCCATGCCGGCGGCGCGCGGCGGTTGGCGCGCACGCGACCGTCCGAAAAGAAGAGCTGGGGCTTGCCGCCAGGCAGCCGGACCACCAGCTTATAGATCAGCCCGCCGGGTCCACCGGTATTCTGCGCCTCGACCGCCAGCAGATTCGGCCCGGCCTTGAGATAGCGGGTGACGTCGAACTCCTGCACCGTCGTCCAGTCGCTGCCCGTCGCCACCGGCGCTTTACGCTCGTTCAGGTAGGCTTTGAAGCTGTCGTCGGCAGTAATGCGCAGCCTGGCCGACACCGGCGCTTTGGGCAGGCGAAACCGCTGCCGGAACCAGAGGGTCTCCGGCGCGTGCGCGTCGTCGGCGGACCAGATCCACATCCAGTTCTTGGCGGGATCGCCGGACGCCGGTCGGACCGAGAGCAGCACGCAGAGGATCAGGAGCAAGCAGGCAACAAAGAGACGGACACGCGGCATTCCGAAATACTTCCTTCACGATCGCTGAGAATGAGCCTCCCCGACGATTTCAACAAAGCGTTTTTTAACTCCTGCTTGAGGCCGTCAATCGCGCAGGTAGCGATAGACCGAATAGAGAAGGTAGGCTCCGATACCGATAAACAGGCAGGGAAAAGCCAGCAGGATATGGATAGGAAAGTGACCCCGCGCCCCCGATTCGTCCGCATCGGGATTCACGACTATTTGCGTACTAAATCCTCGCTGGAAGCCTAAAAGGATCGGATGGATAGCCATAACGATCCCGACAATGACCAGGAAAATCCCTGTAATAATCATTCCAATGATCGTATAGGTGTCAGGATCCAGGGTTGCCAGCCAACTGTTTGCCGTCCGCTCTTGCTTGGTTATGTCTTCCATCTGCGCTTTCTCTATTTTTGCCAGAAGCCGACGCGCAGAATCGTTCTCCGGCTCCGTTTTAAGAACCGATTCGACCAGATCGTAAGCCTGCCTCACGTTACCGCGAATAAATGCTAAGTGCGCCTCTTCGAGCGGGTCCATGGCATCCTCATATCAGGGAAAGAGCCCTCGGCATGGATTTCAACAAAGTTTTTGCTTGCTCCTGCCTGCGGCTGTCAAACAGCGTACAGGCACATCATAATCGGCCAAAAAGGGGATCAGATTTATCGCCGTATGCTATATAATTGCAGGTTGAGCCATCCGTTTCTGCCAGAATCAGGAGGCTCGACCTCTGGCACAAGCACGGCAACTATTCGGAATGGCGGGAGGCAGGATGAATAGAAAACGCGGGATCTGGCGCCTGGCGGCGCTGCTGATGGTTGGAGGGAGTCTTTCGATGGCGCACGCGCAGGAGCCGGCGGCGCAGGCGACAGCCCAGACGCATTGGAACGTGATGGAGGCGGGCGCGGTCCCGGACGGCAAGACAGATGACACGGCGGCTTTCCAGAAGGCGCTGGATGCGGCAGGCCGGGCCGGCGGTGGCGTGGTCGACGTGCCTGCCGGGCGCTACCGCATCGACGGCACGCTCTCCGTTCCTGCCAGCGTAACGCTGCAGGGGACCTATCACGTGCCTCCCACGCCGGAAAAAAACGCGGACGGCGATCTGACCGGCTCGGTGCTGCTGGCCTATGCCGGACGCGGCTCGGAGCAGGGTCCGCCCTTTATCCGGCTGGCGGGCAGCAACGCCGTTCTCTCCGGGTTGATCGTCACCTACCCGGAGTGGAAGCAGACCGACGTGCCGCCCGTTCCTTATCCGCCCTGCGTCTTCTCGCAGGACACGGCAAACGTCGGCATTCTGGACTGCTGCTTCCTCAATCCCTATGAGGCGATCCGGCTCGTCCGTGCGGCCCGCCATCTCGTCCGCAACGTCACCGGCTATCCCAGTAAGCGCGGCGTCTTCGTGGATGAGTGCTACGACATCGGGCACATCGAAAACGTCCACTTCTGGCCGTTCGGCGTCGATTATAAGCCCGACGATCCCTTCTGCCACTGGATCAACACGCACGGTGTCGCCTTCGAGCTGGCCCGCACCGACTGGCAATACGTTTTCAACACCTTCTGCTTCGGCTACGGCGTGGGCTACAAATTCTCCGAATCCAAAACGGGCAGCGCCAACGGCAACTTCCTGGGCCTCGGCGCGGACTCCTGCCAGCGCGCCGTCGTGGTCGAGCAGGCGCAGCCGCCGGGACTGCTCATCACCAACGGCGAGTTCGTGGGCAGATGGAGCAGCCGGGATGCCGTCTGCGTGGAGATCGGTTCGCAGGTGGAAGGCACGGTCAGCCTGACCAACTGCTCGTTCTGGGGGCCGATCGACCACTGCATCTGGATGCGTAGCCCGGAAGGGCAGATCACGGCCAACGCCTGCCACTTCGTCAACTGGGACGTGGCCGCTACCGGCTCACCCGCCATCCAGCTAGACGCGGGCAAGGCCATCGTGAACGGCTGCACCTTCGCGCAGGAGGGGCTGGACGTACGCGTGGGCGACAGGGTCGTATCGGCTATCCTGATGGGCAATCAGGCGTCCGGCGGCCTGCAGATCGAGAACCGGGCCGGTAAACACATGCAAGCCTTCGCCAACGAGCAGGACTCGATCGCCTGGACGCCCGCCGCGCGCTTGCACTATCGGATCGAGATCGGCGCGGAAGGCGATGGCCGCTACCTGCGCAGTTGGAATGGCCGCGAGCGGTTTTCCGCGAACGGCGCCACATGCACGATGCGCTGGTCCACTCCGGCCTCCCAGTTGTTCCTGCCGGTCGTGCCCGGTAAGCCCTATACCCTCGCGCTCGCTATGAATGTGCCGGAGGCGGCGCTGGCGCCGGACGCGGGGATCTATCTCGAAGGCAAGCGCGTGGCCGTGCTGCACGCGGGCGAGGGCGTCCGGTTCGTCCCGCTGCCGCCGGCCCACACAGACCGAATCACGCTGGAGCTGCGCTGCCGGGGATGGGTTCCCAGCCGGGTAGAGCCCGGCTCGCACGATGACCGCACGCTGGGGGTGTCCGTCTATTCCGTGGAGATGCGCGCCGAGGGGTCCGGAAGGAAAATCTTCAACGCAAATACGGACCAATGAGGAAAAACGGCAAGGAACGTCCATAAGAGAGGTCGAATAAGGAACAAATGTTTATAAGGAGGACACATGGCCAACCGAGCGGTCTATCGCGCTATCTGGGTCACGTCCACTATTGCGCTCATCGTTTTGATCGTCCTGTTCTCCCGCCAGACCATGGCGGTCCCCAAGCCTGACAAGATGGCGACCTATGTCACGGATGATAAGGTCGTCCGCGTACAGCACCCGTCCAACTGGAAAGGACATGCCATCTCCGCCAATGCCGTCGCGACCACGGTCTGGTTCCAGCCAGCGCCGACGGCCCGCTTCCGGGTCATGGTGGACCTGAAAGGCTCGCTGCTGGCCGACATCAGCAAATCGAGCGGCGGGATGGAGCTGCCTACGAATCTGCCCGGCATGGACCAGGGGAATGGGCAGCAGCCCTCGTCCCAGTCGCCGCTGGAGAAGGTCCACGCGATGCAGGGAGAAGAGATGCAGTCGTCTCCCCTCTATCCCCAATTCCAGGACGGCACGACCGCGCCGGCGCAGATCGCCGGCCTGGACGCTTTGGCCACCGACTATACCTATCAGCAGCCCGGCCTGTGGGGATCGACGCCGATCGTGGGCAAGCGGTTCACCGCGCTCAGTGGAGACCGCCGCATCACGGTCGTTTACGAATGCGCGAAAGACACGCAGGCGGAGCTGGCGCCCGTCTTCACCAAGATGCTGGATAGCCTTCAGATCGGGCAAGGAGGGAGCTAGCCATGTACTGTCGCGCCTGTGGAATGGAAAGCCGAACGACCGATAGGTGCGAGTGGTGTAAGAAGCCGCTCCTGCCTTCGCCGGGACAGCAGCCGCTGACCGGACCGCCGCCGCAAGCCGCCGCGCCGCCCCAGCAGGCGCCGCTCCTCGTCGGCGCTCCGGCCCAACCTCTGGTCCGCCCGCTGAATGAAATGACACAGCCGATGCAGGCTCCTCCCTTGAATGCTCCCCCGTTGAACGGCCCACAGCCGGCCCCCCCATCCTACACGCCTCCGCCGCGCACGACCCTGACCGGCGAGGTGATCGAGACGCCGCCCGCAGCGTTCCCGACCGCTCCTCCGCCGATGTATCCGGGCGGCGGACCGGTAGGCATCGATCCCATCCTCTCCCCGGTCGCCGCCGGTCTGCCGACGGCAGTTGTCTCGGCCCAGGGGATGCGCGGCCAGATCGAGAATGCCTATGAAGCGCCGCTGGCAGAGCGGTGGGAAAAATCCCT
>Ga0070739_10002937_pt1 | contig 21901 bp, 27 predicted proteins | sample Coa_R1_7_FD_66445 | JGI IMG/M metagenome (GOLD analysis project Ga0070739, IMG submission 66445) | Surface soil microbial communities from Centralia Pennsylvania, which are recovering from an underground coalmine fire - Coalmine... | ecosystem: Environmental > Terrestrial > Soil > Unclassified ... | reverse complement strand
GAGGAGCAGCGATTCATCGTAGGTCCCCTCGTTTTTGAGCATGGCCGATTCTAATCGAGGACCGATCTGATCCCAGATCTCCCGCCAGACGACGGAGGCCGGCTGGCCGAGCGCGGCCGGATGTTTCCCCCCGACGATCGACTTGTACGGATCATTATAAAGCTTGATCAGCTGTTCCCCCCATCCGAGCCAGATCGGCTGGCGGGAGGTGAGCATGATTCGGACGGCGGTCTTTAAACTCTGAGGCCAGCGCTCTGGCGGGCCGAGCGGCGTCTTCGACCAATCGAAGGCCCGCATCCGCGCCCCCATCTCGCCTCCGCCGGCCAAGACATCTTGAGAGGAAGCAGATTGCTTCGTAGGATTTGATTTTCCAACAGGGGGATTAATCGGGTTCATTCCGGTATAAGTGAATCACAGGCCTATTATAAGAAACTCAGCAAGAAGATACAAGAGAGGGGCGACCTTGACCTTACCAGTTCGGGTACATCTCTATTCCGTTCGTCTTGCCCGCCCGCTTTTTGGAACTTTTATCTCTGTCGTCCTCTCGGTTCTCCCCGCTTGTAATGGGCGCGCGGCTCGTTATAAAATAAAAGGTGGATTGGGAAGGGAAATGTCGCAAACAATTCTCGCGGTAGATGATAATCACGATGCAATCATGATCCTCTCCGCCGTGCTCAAGCGGGCCGGCTACCGCGTCATCACGGCGGTCGACGGCGCTCAAGCGATCGAGAGAGCCAAAGAGCAGCGTCCTGAGTTGATTCTCCTCGATCTGATGATGCCGAAGATGGATGGCTTTGAGGTCTGCCGGGTTCTCAAAAATGATCCCGAGATGAAAAACACTCCAATCTTTATGTTTACCGCCCGGAGCGATCTGTACTCGCAGAAAGAAGGACTGGCCTTGGGTGCGTGTGAATTTTTAAAGAAACCGCTCCATCCAAGAGATCTCATCCAAAAGATCAAGGAGCACCTCCCTCCGCCGAAGCCGCCCCCGGCGACTCCGGGAGCTTCCCTTCTCTCCCTCCTCGGGTTTGGTTTTCTACTTTGGAGCACATTCAATTCGTTTTGGAGTCTTCTCATCAGCCAGATCAGCGATAAGGAAGAAAGATCACCAGGGCGGCCTCTGGTGGAGATTCTCTTTCCACAATGAAGCTGGCCCCATCCGCTCCCGTCAGTGCACGGCCGGCGTTGCGGACGATCTCCATCACCGTGTTCAGATCTCGCGCAAGCGAGAGCGCCTGCACGACAAATATTAATTGGTTTTTTGTACTTCTCTTTCCCATCCATTCACCCCATACGTTACAGCGCAGAAGAGGCTGACTCCCCGCGCCGATCATCCTACTTTTAGAACGCGATTCATTGAGCCCCCGTCGCGATCATGACGAGGGCCTCACAATTTAATTGAAAGCGCCGGATTCCGGTTTCGGTTTAAGGTGTTCGAAGTTCGAGGGGTCGTTCCAGGGTGGGTCGGAAACAATTTGCATTTACTACATCGGAGAGCACGAACTCATCTGCGGATGATGCGATGAAGAACCCCCTTTGCTTCTCTGGAACGCGCTTGTTCCAGACATCATCAAATACCTAATTAGAAGGTAGCGAAGTCAAAAGACCAAAATCAAGAAAGCGCGCTCGACATGACTTACAATTTACCCAGCGCCTGATCGGCGGCGGAAGGCAAATACTCTTCCGGCTCAAAATGTTGGTACGCGTCGAGAACGGGTTGTAGGATCTTCTTGGTTTGCCAGTCGACCAAGTCTTGGGTCACTAGATCGTTGAGCACATGGTGCGCGCCATCCCTGATCCAGGTTGAATCCGATCGACGCTCCAGCACTTCCAAAAGCGGTTTGACGGCAGGACGGCCGATCGCGATCAGCCCTTCGGCGGCCACCCACCGCACGCTGAAATCGTCATCTTCGAGCGCTTGGATGAATGTTTCAATCGCTTTTGCGCTTCGGATTCGGCTAAGCGCCTCCGCCGCCTCATAGTGCACGATCTTATCCCCCGTCCTGTATGCATCAATCAACGGGTCCACCGCCGGTGCTCCGATTTTAATTAATGCATGCCGGGCATGTTGACGGATCATCCCATCCGGGTTTCCGAGATCCCGAATGAAGCGTTCAATCGAAGCATTTGTATCCTTCTGTTCCATCTGTATCCTCCCGATGAAAAAAACGGCTCGTTATTCCTTCCTACAATCATACGCTGAAACTGCCTTGTCTCTCAATGCGTCGAGGTCGGGCATCCAATAGAATCTGGGCCGATTTTAGCCCGCTCGAACGACATCGGGGGAGCACAATGATTTATTCCGACAAAAATTTGATAAATTTCTTGTCGATTTTGGCCTTGCCGAACGACTATCTTATGAAGACAGGGAGCCGAGCTCCGAAACCGAAACCCAAAGGAGGAACGAAGATGCGATATATGATCATGGTCAAAGCGAGCAAAGAGAGCGAAGCGGGTGTGATGCCGGAGGAAAAATTGATTGCCGCCATGGCGAGCTACCATGAAGAGCTGGCGAAGGCGGGGGTCCTTGTCGATGCCTCCGGACTGCAGGCCAGCTCGAAAGGGTTTAAGATTAAATATTCCGGAAACAAACGGACCGTCGTTGACGGCCCTTTCACCGAATCGAAGGAGCTGATCGCCGGCTACACGATCATCAATGTGAAGTCCCGCGAAGAGGCGATCGAATGGGCCAAGCGCTACCCCAATCCGCACGGCGAAGGAGCCGAGACCGAGATCGAGGTGCGTCGGTTCTTCGAACTGGAAGATTTCGCTCCAAGTGAAGCGGTGGACCGTTTCCGCGAAATGGAAAAGGATCTCCCGAAGAAAAAGTAGTTTCAAGGCGGTCGACTCACCTGAAGCCGATCGCTCAAGGGATGCGACTGGTTCAATATTAAGGAGGGATCATGAAATATCTTTGTCTCGCCTATGAAGAAGAGGGCAAACTCAACTTCATGTCGAGGAGCGAGTGGGATCTCCTTCGGCGGGAGACGTTGGCATACGTCGAGGAGCTTCGGAAGAAAGGGTATATGATTTCCGCGGAGGCGCTCCAAAGCACTCAGACCGCCAGCACTGTGCGGGTTCGCAACGGCAAGGTCTCGATCACCGACGGCCCTTTTGCCGAGACGAAGGAGCAGCTCGGCGGATTTTTCCTGATCGACGCGCGGGATCTGAACGAGGCGATCCAGGTCGCCTCTCGATGGCCGTCGGCGCGTCTGGGAAGTATCGAAGTTCGGCCGGTCGAGGAGGAGCTGAAAGAGGTCGGCCGTTATCTGGAAACGAAATAATAAAAATAAGGGGAGAAAAAATGAAGAAGAACAAAGTGGTCTTTTTTGAGATCCCCGCTTCGGATCTTCCGAAGGCAAAAGCATTTTACGAGGCGGTGTTCGACGGGAAGGTGGCGCTTTCTTCGCCGATCCGGAGGGAAACGTGATTACCCTTTGGGAGAAGGCGAAGAAGTAGACGGGTGTGTTTTGATCGATGGATGGAATCTTGTTCCGGGTTGATTGCAGGAGGTCGCAAATTGAACCTGAGGATCGAAGGTGATAGAATCCGGCGGTGTGATCCCGGTTCAACGGCAGGAGGAGAGAGAGGAATGCAATATCTGTTAATGTGTTGCTTCGATGAAACAAAGTGGGAGCAGATTCCGGAAGCGCAGCGGGACAAGGTGATGAAGGAATATCATGCGTTGCTGCAAGATCTGGCGAAGAGCGGTCACCTCCAGGCCGGCGCGAAGCTGCGGCCGAGCACGGCCGCAATTACGGTACGCCGGAAGAACGGAAAGGCGGCGATGACCGACGGCCCCTTCGCGGAGACCAAAGAGCAACTGGGGGGATATCACCTGATCGAGTGCAAGGATCTCGACGAGGCGATTGCGATTGCGAACCGCATCCCGACGCTCCCCTTCGGCGGCGCGATCGAGGTCCGCCCCATCGACTTTCAGGAAAGATAGAAGCAGACATCGGAGCCGGGTATCATGAGCGAGGGGTTGGAGAAGGAGATCCGCGAGACGGTCGATTCCGTCTACCGCTCCGACTCGCGTCGGGTCCTCGCCACCCTCATTCGGCTCCTCGGCGACTTTGATCTGGCCGAAGAGGCGATGCACGATGCCTTCATCGCCGCGGTGGAGCAGTGGCAGCGAGAGGGGGTGCCGAAGAATCCGGCGGCGTGGCTCATTTCGACCGGCCGCTTCAAAGCAATCGATGCGATGCGGCGGCGCGCCCGGTTCGATGCGTCATTGGGGGAGATCGTGAAACAATTGGAAGCGGCGGCCGGCGACACCTCGGGATGGAATGAGGAGGCGGTGGAGGATGATCGGCTCCGGCTGATCTTCACCTGCTGCCACCCTGCCCTGGCACCAGACGCCCAGGTGGCGCTCACTTTGCGGGAGGTCTGCGGCCTGGCAACCGAGGAGATCGCACGCGCCTTTCTTACGACAGCGCCGACGGTCGCGCAGCGGATCGTCCGCGCCAAAAGAAAAATCCACGATGCGCGCATCCCCTACCAAGTGCCATCGCAGCGCGATCTGCCCGATCGACTCGACGCCGTCCTGCGGGTCATCTACCTTGTTTTTAACGAAGGCTACTCGGCGTCGTCGGGCTCCTCGCTGACCCGGCATGATCTTTCGGGAGAGGCGATCCGACTGGGAAGGCTTCTTATCGAGCTGCTCCCGGAGCCCGAAGCGATCGGACTGCTGGCATTGATGCTGCTGCAAGAATCGCGGCGCGCGGCGCGCGCCTCCCCGACCGGCGAGCTGATCTTGCTCGGCGACCAGGACCGTTCGCTTTGGAATCGAGATCAAATCGCCGAGGGGATCGCCCTTGTGGAGCAGGCGCTGTCGTCGCGCCGATTCGGCCCCTACTCCCTTCAGGCGGCCATCGCGGCGGTTCACGCGGAGGCGCCGAGCACCGAGGCGACCGACTGGGCCCAGATCGTCGGACTTTATGATGTGTTGATGCGGGTGGAGCCGTCGCCGGTGATTGAGTTGAATCGCGCCGTCGCGGTGGCGATGCGCGACGGCCCCGCGGCCGGTCTCGCCCTGATCGATGCCCTCCTGTCGCAGGGTGATCTGCAAAATTACCACCTGGCCCACTCGGCAAGAGCCGATCTTTGCCGTCGGCTCGGAAAAGTTGTAGAGGCCCGCACTTCCTACCAAGCGGCGCTCCGACTTACCCAGCAAGAACCGGAGCGCCGTTTCCTTGAACGACGACTCAGGGAGCTATCCAATCCTCTCTAAAAAAAACCTCCCACGCTGGGTTCAGCGATCGGTTCTATGCCGCTTGTTTATTCCGTATACTTGTTCTTCATCCCGACCACGAGCCGTCCCGGTAGAGATGAAGCCCGCATTCACCTACTTTCGTCTTACTTTCTTCCCAACAATCTTGACATATTATTCTTCTCTGGTATAGTAAAAGGCGATTGCATAATGCTCCGATAAAGGCACCCCTGACCGAAAGGCAGGCTCGCAAAGTCATTGGCCTAAGTCCTGTGAATATTGCAGGAGACGGCTTGAAGGACCGCCGAAGAGTGAACGATGAGAGATCCCTACCCTCCTCGGCGGAGTGTAGGGATTTTTTTTATGCACCTTTTTTGGAAAGAACGATTTTTGAGAGGAGGACGCCAGATGAAAGAGAGACGCAAACACCCGAGAATCTCGATGAACGGTTGGGTGGACGTGTGGGGAGAGCATTCCGATGAGCCGCTTCGAGGGTATGTCGATAATATCAGCCTCAATGGGATTTCCTTCTTCCTTAAAGAGAATTTCTCCGTCGGTGCGAAGGTTGTCTTCTCCCTCCATTTCTTTTCAGATGACCAACTCGAATTCATCAGAGCGCTCGGAGCGCAGGTGATTTCCTCCGTCGGATCAGGTGTGAGCTTCCAAATCCGAGCCCAATTTTTGGAGTCGATTACTCCCGAAGATGAGCCGGTTTTATTTGACTTTCTGACAAGTAAAAAGAAGCCGATCGATTTCGGCTATACGTATCGGTCTCCCATGACGAAAGGCCGAAGCTATTACATCAGAGGAGCCTCGAATGCTCTCCGTTGAAATGAATACCACCGCCACCCTCCTTATTGATGAGGAGGGCGACAGTATCGACGCCATTGAGGGGAAGATCGTCAGCGTCAGCCCGGGTGGTATTGGGCTTTGCGCTAAAAGACCTGTTCCTCCCGATTGCAGACTGCGGATGATCCTGACCTTTGTCAATGAAGAAGGCGAGCGATCCCAGGAGTCGGTGCAGGGATGGATTGTCTGGCAAGAGGAGGCCCCCCCTTTTCATCTCTGGGGGGTGATTTTTCCGGAAATGAATGAACGGGAGAATCCAAATTTGATTCAATTTCTCTCCGAAATGGATCAGGAAGGAAATTCCCATTTGTTATGGAGAGGGGTTCCCCAGCATGATCAACAATACGAAAAGGAGAGAAGATGATTCCGAGAATACCGATTAAAAGAGTCATGAGTGAAATGCTCATTACGATCGATGAGGAGGATTCTGCGCGGCGAGCCGCAGAAATGATGATGGAGCAAGGGATCGGCTCCGTTCTGGTCACCCGAGAGGCGGAAATTATTGGGATTGTCACCGAGAGTGATCTGGTTCGGAAGGTTCTTGCAAAAGGGTTGGACCCCAAAGAGGTCAATGTCGAGGCCATTATGAGCTATCCGCCGATCAGCATCGATGAAAAGGAGATGCTGGAGCAGGCCTATAAAGTAATGGGACAGAACCAGATTCGCCACTTGATGGTGACCCGAGAGAAAATCCCGTGCGGGATGGTCTCGGCGCGCAGCTTCATGGAGGTCCTCTATCCGTAGAGGCATATTGAGTCGCTGAATCGCTTGAATCATTGAAGTCAAACATCATGAGAGAGGGACGCAATGCAAGAGAGAAGACAGCATCTGAGAATACCGGTCACAATGACGGTTCGCATTACCCCAAAAGGGGCGGAGAGAAGCAGTGAAGTCTTGGTGCGGGATATCTGCACGCACGGAATCGGCGTCTTTACCAAAGAGCCATATGAAAAAGGAGACCGCCTGCGGATTGATTTATCTCTTCAGGATGATCATAAAAAAGCGATCAATGAGTCGGTCGAAGGAGAGGTGGTCTGGGTTGAGGATTTAAAAAATCAAAACCAGCGCGCGCTGGGAATTCGATTCGAGCGAATCGACCAAGAGAAACCCCACTTATATCAGCAGATCAAACAGATGGAACAAAGGCTGAACCAATACCAAAACAGTTAATCGGAATTGAAGATTCCCGCTGCAAGCAGCGGGGAATCTTCGACCCGAATGGAGATGAATCTATTTGTATTCGCGCTTCTAACCCACGCCCCAAGGGGCGGGGAATGCAACGCGCGTGCGTGTTCATCGATCTTTAAATCGGTGAGATTAGAGGCAGACCTTCCCCACCTGAAGGTCTGCCTCCATCCCCTCCCCTTTGAAGTTACAACTCAACCGGCAAACCGAGCCAGGCCCGCAGCAGGTCGTGCCGTGTGACCGTTCCGAGTAACTCTCCTTGGCGGACCACCGGCAATCTCGGAATATTAGCATCCTCCATGATCTTTGCTGCTTTCTCCAGCGTGGTGTCTTCTTCAATCAGAATCGGGGAGCGGGTCATGATTTCTCCGACCTTGATCTCTTCAAAGGGCCGATTACTCTGCAGTGCTCGGATCAGGTCGGTCTCGCTGATCACCCCAACTACCTGATGCATCTCATTGAGCACCGGCATTCCTGTGTAGCGACTGTGGAGGAGTTCCATCACGGAATCGAAGGCGGAATGATTTTCATAAGTAAATAGAGCGTTTCCTTTTCGGATCTGCCCAACGGTTTTAAACTTTGGTTTCATGGTCTGCCCTCCTCGATTGGGGTTGTGTTTTTATTCGTGTTGCACGATAAAAATGATTCCCCTTATAAGAACGAATATCAGGAGCGGTCGGCTCAGATGAACGTAACTTTAAATGTGCCCATTCTGATTGATGAAGGCTTATAATATGTACACATATATTATGTATACATAATAAAACGCGACAACTTCCGCGTCAAGCGATTTTAAGCTCATTAGAGAATTTTAATTTCCCGAGCGACTCCATCGTAAGGACGCCATGCGGGATCGGTCAAGCCACTGAGGCCAACTTGTGTGGCTTTATTTCACGAAAATGACAACGCCGCTTCAGCGGCTTCCGTGTGGGGTTTACTCGATTGAAGATTCCCCGCTGCTTGCAGCGGGGAATCTTCGACCCGAATGGAGATGAATCTATTTGTGTTCGCGCGTCTAACCCACGCCCCAAGGAGCGGGGAATGCAACGCGCGTGCGTGTTCAAATTGCAATATTTGTATTATCCGAATTATGATAGAAGTATGATCGTGAAGAATGAATCGGATCGCGCTCTCTTACAGAGAATCGCCCACCAGGCCATGATTGACCGGGGGCTGCTCCCCGACTTTTCCCCTCAAGCGCTGGCCGAACTCAATGAGATTCAGCAACTTGCAACAAAACCAGAAGGATCGGCGCGCGATCTGCGCCATTTGCTTTGGTGCTCGATCGACAATGACGATTCGCGCGATCTCGATCAGCTCACCGTCGCGGAAAGAATGCCGAGCGGCGATGTGAAGATCCTGGTCGCCGTGGCTGATGTCGATGCGCTGGTCAAGAAAGACGCCCCCCTCGACGCGCATGCGCGGCAAAACACCACGTCGGTCTACACCGTCGCCAAGACTTTTCCGATGCTGCCTGAGAAGCTCTCGACCGATCTCACCTCTCTGAAGGACGCGGAGGAACGATCGGCCGTGGTGGTCGGGATGATCATCGCCCAAGACGGATCGATTTCGAAAGCCGATGTCTTTCTTGCGCTGGTTCGGAATCAGGCCAAGTTGGCCTATGATAGCGTCGCTGCCTGGTTGACGAATACGGGGCCGATGCCGGCGCGGATCGGCGCAGTCCCCGGTCTTGCCGAAAACCTCCGGCTTCAAGATCGGGTCGCGCAGCAAATGAGGATGCGCCGTCACGAATGCGGGGCGTTGACACTGGAGACGATCGAAGCGCGCCCGGTTTTCGACGACAGTCAGTTAAAGGAGGTGCGCGCGGAAACAAAGAACCGGGCAAAAGAGATGATCGAAGATTTTATGATCGCGGCCAATGTCGCCACGGCGCGCTTTCTTGCATCTCAAGGCTTCCCCTCCTTGCGACGCATTGTCCGAATTCCCAAACGATGGGATCGCATCGTTGATATCGCTTCAGAGCATCGCGTTGCCCTTCCAAAAGAGCCCGATTCAAAAGCATTGGAGCAATTTCTCATCGAAGCGCGTAGATCTGATCCGCTTCATTTTCCCGATCTTTCTCTTTCCATCATCAAGCTGATGGGGCCGGGCGAGTATACGGTTGAACTTCCGGAAAATCATTCAAGCGGTCATTTTGGTTTGGCCGAGCGAGATTACACCCACTCCACCGCCCCAAACCGACGCTATCCGGACCTGATCACCCAGCGCCTGCTGAAAGCGGCCATTGTCGGACAACCTTGCCCTTATGGGAACGAGACACTCGCGGGGTTGGCGGCGCAGTGCACGCAAAAAGAAGATGCGGCGCGGAAGGTGGAGCGGCAGGTTCGAAAATCGGCGGCGGCGATGCTGTTGCGATCGCGTCTTGGAGAGCGCTTTGAGGGGATCATCACCGGCGCTGCCTCAAAGGGGACCTGGGTCCGTCTTCTGCAACCGTTGATTGAAGGAAGGGTGATCGGCGGTTTTGAAAGGCTCGATGTCGGCCAACGGGTTTGGGTGGAGCTGGTTCATACCGACATCGAGCGCGGATTCATCGATTTCAAAAAAGTGAGCGGATGAGTCTCCCCGAGCGAATGTATATTCGACTCTGAAGTGCGGCTGCCCCACACGGAATCCGAACCCGTTACGTCGGCCACGGCGTGAAATCTAACCGCGAAATCATTGAAGGTTCCCCGCCGCAAGCAGCGGGGGATGTGCCGATCCAAATCGGGTACGAAGTACCTCCAAACACATCGCGAAGCCATCTTCGACCCGAATGCAGATGAATCGATTTGTATGGTTCGCTCCCCGAACGATGTGGGAGGAGGCTTCGCCATTCATTCGCAGCACATTCGCGCGTCTAACCCACGCGTCTCTTCCAGGGGTCCCCAAAGGACCCCTCCTTTGGGGCAGAAGCGGCGGGGAATGTGCCCACAAGTAAGGAAGCGCGAAGCGCCTCTACTCACATCGTGAGCCAGAGCGAACCATGCGACGCGCGTGCGTGTTCAGATGTCGCGGTGTCCCCTACTCCCCGATTACCGAAAAGAAAATCTGTCCATCGTACTGATCGTCCCAATTTCCCGACCAGTCGCGCAAACCGAAGGTGACATTCACGGTGACGTTCGCGCCGTTCACCCCGCCGGCCGGAACCGCCACTTGAACGTCGAGCTGGCCGAGATGATGGTCATCTCCATGGCTGAATTCGACGATAAAGCCGGTGAGGATCACCGTCGCTTGCGAGACCGACGAAGGGAAGGTTACGCTGGTGGTCATCACCTGCGGGCCGCTTCCGGAGACGGGGCCGAACGATTGAGAACCGGTTTGGATTTGCATCTTGTTCTTCTCCTTTACGCTTCACACGGCGGCGGCGCCGGGTGGGGATGAGGGCGATCATCGGGTATTCCTTTCGGCGGCGGATCGCAGACGGCGTTGTGCAGCCAGCATCCGGCGGCGTTCCTTTCGATCACCCACGATTTTCCGGTCATGCTGCCGCCGAAGCTGCGGACGACCGCCCGAATCACCTGCTTTCCGAACGGAAGGCGGCGCAGGTCAATCTCGGCCCCGCGCGCAAGTTGATTTCCGCTCGCGTCGTACCAGCTGATGTGATCGTTCGATATTTGTCCGCCGGCCGTGTCGGTCGCCAAGACCGAAACAACGCACGGGATCGGCCTGGGGCCGCCCCCCTCCGTCGGTCCGCCGCCGCCCAGCGTCAGGATCACGCCCGCCGGTCCATCATCGCCGAGCCGAATCTTTTTTTCAGTAAAGCCGGTGGCAATGCCGGAAGTGGCGTAGATGCGCACGGTCAGTTCCGGCCCGTAGGCGAATTGATTCCGGGGAATCAGAAGCGACCGTTCTCTTAAGCGGGGCGCGATGCCGCGATAGACGCCCCGCCGCGCATCATACCAATGAACGAGATACCACAATCCCTCTGCGGGAGTTGACTCCCAGACGATGAGCACCCCCTTCTCGTGAGGCTTCGCTTCGGCAAAGCGGACCTGCGGAGGATCGGGAATCTCTTCCTCATAGATTTGATGGTTCTCCTCCCACACCACAAACCACCGCGCGTCGGGCGGTTTCGGAATGGTATCTCGAATGATCTTCGGCCAGCAATCGCAGCTTCCTTCGGCGCACAAGCAGTGGAGCCGTCCGCAATCGATCACGCGCCGATCTTTATCCAAAAATTCATAGGTGAACGGGCTCTCGCAAGAGGAGGGCCCCTGGAGCGGCGCCATGTGGTGGAACGACGGCCGGCGGGTCACCTTGCGCTCCCGCGTGATCGACAATCCGAGGAAGAGCATCATGACCTGGGCGTTTCGATTGATCAGCATCCCCGCGCCCGGCGCGCCGCCGCCGACGGTGGCGCCGAGCAGACCCTGGTGCGTATAGGGGCTGATCCAGCGTGAGGAGGTCGCGGTGACGGTGGTGCCGGAGCAGGCGAGGCCGATGAAGGCGCTCATGAAATCGAGCGTGGAGGCGGGGTTGAAGACCGTGTTGGTCGTGCCGTCGAAACCGAAGACGCCGATGCTGTCGGAGTTAAATGTGTTGTACTGCGGAAAATGGGAGTCGGTGTCTTTGGCCGGCGGACTGCATCCGACGCACGGCGGGTGTTTGCGGCCGAGCGCGTGGCCGATCTCATGCGGCACCGCGGGAACGACATCAATGAACGCCGCCGCGACCCCCTGGCCGACCGGAGAGCAGCCGAGCACCGCGCCGCCGCAGGCAATCCCGGTCGGAAGGCCGCCGAAGTAGATGTCGCTCGATCCGCCCCGAAGGTCTTTGAGCTGATCGAGAAGATGGTGCCAGCCGTCGCCGCAGCCGCTGCTCGGCGCAGTCGACCCGCCGATGGCATCGGCCAGGGTGATCGTGGTGAATCCGGTCTGCTGAATATCTCCGCGCGGATAGGTTTTGATCAGCATCGAGAGGGCGCCAGAGACCTGGCTCTGCGTCGGCGCCGTCGCAGCCGGATTTTGCGTGTTCACGCCGACGAGGAAAATATTCAGCGGCTCGACCGGAACGAAGACCAGCGTGCGGGTGAATGCCCCGCTCTTGGAATCGGGAGAGGCTTGGTCAAACACTTGGCAAGAGATCGTGACCGTCCCGGCCGACAGCGCCCCCGGAATCATGAAGTTGAGCGTGTCGTTGGCCAGCGCCTGGTTGATATTCACATCCCGCTTCGGAGTGATCACGCCGCCCGGGTTGATCGGATTCAATGTGACGGTCGTCGATCCGGTGCTCACCGTGAGCTGACCGGTCAACTGCGAAATCGGCGGCAGGCCGGCAGACGCATCCCAATCGACATAGACCCGAACGCCGGTGTTCTTCCGCGCGATCAGGAAGATGGCGTTGTCGGGACGGACATTCGCCGGATCCAAAAAGAGATTGCTCCGAAAATATTGCGCCGCCTGGTTGAATTCCATTCCGGTAATGGCCAGATCCCCGCGGGGCGGGGGCGCCGTGGCCGATTCCAACTCCGCCACCACGACAAAATCGATATTTCCATCGTACGCATCATCCCAGTTGCCCGACCAGTCGCGAAGTCCAAAAGTGCCGTCGACAGTGACTGTATTGCTGGTAATGGTGGTGTTGAGCCGGATTTCGAGCCGGCCGACATGATGATCGTCTCCCCCGCTGAACTCCGTGAGGTATCCGGTGAGTCCGGCGGTGGCGCTCTTTACGGCGCGAGGGAAGACAATCGTCTTAGAAGCGGATCGCGGGCCGCTCCCGCTGAGCGCTTGAGAAAAATCGAGGGAATCTGAACGAAACTCCATCGGGACACCTCTTGATTCAATGATTTAAAATAGAGTGGATGTGAGGAGGGAGACAGTGAAGATCGAATATCTGCATCGGCTATCCCTCCCTGGATAAGATGACGTGGTTGCATGAACTTAAATATCATCATGAATCTAACAGAATCAAAAAAAAGAAGTCAACCGGCTGATGAATCGATCTCCCTCCGTGACACGTCGCATCGTCCTTTGTCCGCTACATCAGCGCCAAAATTCTCTGATTCAGCGCGGCCACCCCCTCTTTTAAACCGGGAAGTTCCACCTGATGATCGACCAACAGCTGCAGCCGATTGAGGAAGGTGTTCGCCTGCCAGCCGTGGGCAGAGTAGGCGATCCCTTTCTCGATCCACTGAAGAAACTCCGCGCCATTGCCTTGATAGAGACAGACCTCCGCGAGATCAAAACAGCTCCAGGGGACATTATATGGAGGCTCATTCGTCATCTGCGCGCGAAGGGCGATCTCCGCCCGCTTCAACTGCAGTTGCTGTCTCGGATCGAGGGTGAGCGCGCCGGCCAGCGCGGCCTTCAACTTCAGCTCCTTGAGCAGCGGATACGGATGACCCTCGCTTGCGGCGGTGGCCAGCATGTAGAACGAAAGCGCTTCTTTGAGCGCCCCTTTTTTCTTGAGAATGCTCCCCAGCGCAGTGAGCGCCTCGAAATCGGTCGGATTCAATTCAATCGCGCGCAAGAGGGCCTTCTGACCGTCGGGATCGTTCGGACTTCTTCCTCTTCGATGGTAGATTTTGTTTTCCACAATTCCCCTCTCTCGCTGCGCTTCGCTGTAGGTCGGCGCGTCGGCGACGGCGAGGGTCAGCTCCGTTAGCGCCCGCTCCCACTCGCGTTTCTCTTTCAGCAGCAGGCCGAGCTTCAATCGAAGCAGCGGATTCGTCGGCGTGGTTTCAATCGCCACGCGGTATTTGGCGATGGCGGTGGCGCGGTCAAGATTGATCAGGGCGTTCTCCGCTTCCCACAAGAGTCGTTCGATCTTGGGATCGGATCGTTGCGTTTGCAGCGCCATCTGGATGGGGACGTCGCTCCGATTTTGCTGTAAAGAGTCGGTGAGAACCTGCGTGACAAAGGCGCGGGCCTCTTGCGCCATCATCTCACAACCGGGATCGTAGAAGAGCGCTTTGATGTTGTTTAGATCAAAGGGAGTCGGCGCCGAGGTTTGTCGGAGGAGGACCAGTCCATTCTGGCGCGAGCGGTGCCGCACGGTCAGAATGTAGAAGAGATTCGCGGGAAGTCCGGTGAGGTCGGCCAGCACGACGCGCGCGTATTCAAGCAGTTGATATGTCTCCAGACGCATCTGGTCTGTGAAGAGATCCCGATCGGCGCGGTGCGGGATCAGCGCGCCTCCTTCCGGGAGCGGAACCGCGCGGATGGCCGGCGCGAGAATGGCGTCATAGATTCCATCGAAGTCGACGTTTCGATTGCCGACGCGCTTTTGTCCGAATGGAATAATCACAAAACATCTTTTCGAGTCGTCCATGACGCCATTCTCTTGGTGAACCGATTGGGTTCGCAAACAAACCTGCTGAACCGAACTGCTAACCCACCGCTCGCGCCCGTTGTCCGACGACCTCGTTGGCCAGGAAATCGGTGAAGACGTTGGTGAGCTTGACTTCAGACAATCCCTCGATAAAGAGGAACTGACCTTGTGGATTGACTTCAAACCAGACCGGGTCTCCCTCCGGCGTGAGTTTGAAATCAAAAATCCCCATCCGCAATCCCAAGAGACGCATCACGGTGTGGATGCGGCTCTCAAAATCAGAGGACAATGAATACGGCTCCACCGTCGACTTGTTCAAGTAAAACCGCCAGTCGAGTTGATCGCAGGTGATGAGCGCCGCATGGATCTGATCGCCGAAGACTTGAATCCGAAGGTGACGATTTCCGGAAATCTTCTCCTGATAGATCGCGGGAGAGAGCCGCAGCGATTCATCCGACGCGAGGAGTGCTTCGTCCACCTTTCCGGGAGAGAGCGGCACTTTATAGGTTCCCGTAACGGTTTTGACGATGACGTTGTTGTTCAGCGATCGGCAGAATTCGCGGATGCTCGCCGGGTCTTGGCTGATCAGCGTTCGCGGCACCCGCAGCCCCGCTTGTGTTGCGGCCCGCAGTTGCCAGAGCTTGTTCTCGGCGTTTCGGCTTGCTTCAGGATTGTTGATCCAGACGCCGCGAAACTCGTTCAGCATGATTCCGGTAAACGTCGCCTTACAATCTTTGGCGATGATGTCGACCGCCACCTCGTCGGTGACCCCCGGCGGCATCTTCGGGCCGTGCGGCGGTTGCCAAGAAGTCCCGTTCGGCCGTCTCCACCAGATCAGATCGAGGGAGCGCACATCGATCTCCCGGCCCTCTCGGGCCGGGAGAGTGGGTGCAAAGGACTCCGTGGGCGACCAGGTCAGACGCCCGCTATCAGCAAAACAATCGGTCTCGACAATGTGGCAAACGGCGCCGTGACGGTCTCTCAACGCTTTCCTGACCGCATAGGCATGTAAATCCATTTCGACCGTCATGATCGCAATACGTAAGTCCTTCATGGTCTCCTCCTAAAAGCAGTCGCTGTCGTCCCAGCCGCCGTCCGATCCGGAGATCGTTGCGCAATGGGGACCCCCGACCGGCGCTCTCATGATATATCCCGTTTCACTCGCAACCCCGTTTACGTATTGCTGAAGTTTCTCCGACTCCGGAAACTCCGTCGGGGCCTTAAACCGAAGAACGGCCGGTGTCTGCCCTCCTTGGGTCTCTTGATTGGAAGCCGCTGTCGCGGGCTGGGTCGCACTCAACGCAGAGACAAACATCATCACCGCGGGCAGCAACCCTTTCATTGTTTCTTTCTTCATCACATCCTCCTGTTTGATTGGTGAGATGTTGATTTGGATTCTTCTTGTTGTCAGGCGATCGTGGTTTTTATCCCTCAGTGAGTCCACGCCGATACAGAGGGGAGGGAGATCGGCGTGAACTCACCGCGTTGCGGGATTGTTGATTGGATCGACTGACGGAGACGGCTAGAGCAGGAAGGGTGCCAAAGAAAATTTATGCAGAGAATTATTTTGATGTGAAATGAAGAAAAGCTTTCAAGAATGCGGGGTTGCGGTCAAGAATGATGTTGAGAAGAGAGGCGGCCGGCGCAAAACAAAAGCGATGCGGGTCCTCTGATCATTTATCTTGAAAGATAAACGGCGTGTCCTCCGAGATACACTTTGAAGTTTAAGATTCATTTCGCATTCCTGAAATTAGCAGGTTAAGTGTCCCGGAGAAAATCCTGCTCGTTGAGGATTTATGGGACAGCATCGCATCGGATGAATCGAGCGTGCCCGTTCCTCAGAGCCATAAGGAAGAATTGGACAGACGCCTCCGGGTTTACGCATCCGACCACGGAAAACTTCTCTCTCTTGAGGAACTCCAGGCGAAGATAGATGAAGAGGAAATGACCTATTCTATCCGGTCATGTCATTTCTAAAAACCATAACGAGCCCCGCCGAGTAAGCCAATACTGATTGTCATTTTTCGCTCTGTGACTGAAATCCGCAATTTCAAAAAGTGCCATTGTCATCATTGACGGTGTAATACATTTTCATATATAATGTAAGACATACAGAAGGAGGGCTTATGAAGAAAGCGCAAGTGACAGTTAGGTTAGATAAAAACCAGTTGGCCCGCGCGCAAAGGATTCTGGGGGCGGAGACGGTAACGGAGACGATCCAAATTGCATTGGACCTTGCCACCGAAAAAGCGACACACGACGCCATCCTTCGAAAATATAGCGGCGTCGGCAGGAAGGACTCCTTTGTCGACCGGTAACTTTGCCCTCCTGGACACGTCAGTCTATATAGAAAACTTTCGGATCGGGCGATTCACCGATACCCTGACTCGATCTCCTTGGATTATCCGTTGCTCTGCAGTGGTTCTTCATGAGCTTCGTCGAGGTGCGAAGAGAGCGATTGAACTCCAATTTGTAAATGAGCTGGCGGAAAAGGTGAAGATGATTACACCGACTGAACGCCATTGGCTTGAATCGGCGGAAATTCTCAACCGTATCAGTACAAAAAAGGGATATGAATCGATGAAGTTAAGGGAATTGGCTTTTGATGTTCTCATTGCGCTTTCCGCCAGAGATATTGGGGCGACTTTGATTACCTGTAATAAAAACGACTTTTCGGAAATTCGGAAGCACGTTCCTTTTAAGGTTTTGTATTGGTGAAGGAGAAGAATAGAGTCCGATCTGGAGACAATCTCTTCAGACCTTTTATTCCGGATTCGGCAAGGGGAACGCTGCTTTCCATTGGGGGTGTCTTATCCTGCCTTCATTATCGATGAGTGATCGTTTCATTTTTCAGACATTGTATGACCAACCTTTCTTCCTGAGCTAAGCAGCATCCAGATCTTCTCATTTTGCAATAGTTCAAGTAGAACTACTTGTTCAGTTGAGCCAGGTCTCGATATTCATTGGCCTAAATCTCTTCTTTCTTGAGCGTTTTTATAAACTTCTCTTGCAGTTCGCATTGTCGTAGAGTTGTCCGGCCTATACTCGGGCTCATCTGTACTATTCACAATCGAACGGCTCTACTTGCTCCCTTAAGAGCCACGAGTGTGCAGACGACGGAGGTAATCGGCTTCCCAAGCGAATCGAGGCCGCAGTTTCCGCAGATGAACTTTTAATCCTAAAGGAGCGTTCACGAGTAGAGGTCTGACCCGTTTATAAATTTCGTACGATAAGGCATAGAGTATCGCCCAAAGCGGCCAGAGTAAAACCGCCAGAATCAAGGTCCACCCTAAAAAGATCTTGATATTCATGGTGTCCTCCGAAATAACCTCGCCGATGGAACGATCTTTTCCACAAGATGAACTTAATAAAAATAACTATTGAGAGGTGGGCGCATTCTTTGGCGGGCCGGCTCTTCGCCGACCCGCCTCGAAAATAGATTACTGCATAACCGCTTGGCCGCCGCTGCCGTCCATGGTCCAGAGCACCCAGGCGAAGTAAACAAGAGAACCGTAGAGGACGAAATGGAGTCCATAACGGTACAACGCCTCGTAGAGCAGATCGAGTCCGGGGGCAACGATCGACTCAGACCACCGTTTAGCGACGGCCTCTTTCAATGCATTGATCTTCTTGCTCTCCTGCTCTCCAATAAAATCGCGGAAGCGGAAGGGAGCCGTCGGAAATCGCTTCAAAAGATTAGGTGCCGTTCTCATGGTCATCATAGACACTCACCTCCTTTGAATCTGGATGGAACGGATTTTCGATCCTCTCTCAATCAAAGAGATAAACCAGGAAGACCCCTTTTTCAAGGGGAAGTTTATCCCTAAAAGGAGTTAAAAGGAAGTCGCCTGGAGTGATTTCATGTGAATGGTCACTTCTAACCGACAGGCCGGGACTGTTGGATAAAAATCGGATAAAGTAGAGACGATCGGAAGATAGACCGAGATTCACATTGCAGAATGTGGATTGCGGGGAGCAGGGGTCGCGGAGGAGTGTTCCGGCTGTCAAACGGTCACCTCCTCCGCGCGGTGTTTCATTTCTCTTCGATTTTGATTTCTTTCGGCAACGCCTCTTTCGACTTCGGAAGCTCAACCGTCAAGATACCGTTTTTAAAAGCGGCACGGATCTGGTCGGCGTTCACCGCGGAAGGGAGCGGAATCTCGCGTACGAAGCTTCCATAGTAGCGCTCATTATAATGATAGTTCCGCTCTTCCTTCTCCTCTTCCTGTTTGATCTCACCCCGAAGCTGTAGGGTCTGATCGGTCATGGAGATTTTAATGTTTTCCTTCTCATAACCGGGGACTTCCGCTTTCACCACATACTTGTCCTTTTCTTCGTACATATCGATAGAAGGAAAAGTGGCCCCTCTGAAGAGAGATTGCGGCTCCCAGTCGGTCAGATCCCGAAAATTTTTAAAGAACTGATCAAACATCCTCTCCATCTCCCGGCGCGGATTCACGACCTCTGTCGCCCGCGAGCGCCGTCGCGGCAGCAATTGTCCAAAAGCCATCGTACACCTCCTTTGTTCGTTTTACGTTGATGCGGATAGACAAACTCTGCTTGCTTCGGCAAGCTGGGCACCCAATAGCAGCCATCTCTCAGCCGAGAGGCCACCCGCAATTACCCCCGTTACTCCAGAAAGCTCTCTTCATAAGATCGGAAGCAGCATCCGGAGCGCAGGCGTCCGCACTTATCCTTCTGCTTGTTTCGGCTGGTTTGAGAGCGGTGGAGTCGGGAATCTCCAATGCATCCGGTGGGTGTGACGCTGCACCCTCTCATAGAGCAGGACCCCGACTGCCCAGAGTGTTAACGAGAGCGCCCAGAGCAGCCCAGCGGCAATAACGATATTTTGAAGCAGTTCCAAGCGTGACATAAAGCCTCTCTCCCAAAGATATATCTATATATTCTGATAATTAATTCGGAAACGGGCCGTGTCAAGTCGAACTTCGTTTGACGCGATCTCACAGCCTCTTGATTCCAAGTTTCATCCCGCTCCTTCCTTCATCTTCAATCGGTTTTAAGAAAAATCGATAGAACAAAACACCCGCCGCGAATCCGCCGAGATGCCCCCACCAGGCGACCCCGCCGGCTTGTGAGGCTTCGGCCAAAACACCCCCGAGCAGCTGCATGAGAAACCAGGCACCGAAAAAAGTCACCGTATGGACTTCGAAAAAGAGTGGAAGAAGAAAGAGCGGGAGGAAGACCCTCACGCGAGCGTTGGGAAAAAGAAAAAGATAAGCTCCCATCACACCGGCGATAGCGCCTGAAGCCCCGACCGCGGGAAGCCTTGAGGCCGGATTCGAAACCGAGTGGACGATTCCGGCGAGCAGACCGCAGAGCAGATAAAAGAGTAGGAATCGGATCGATCCCATCCGGTCTTCCACGTTATCTCCGAAGATCCAGAGGGTCCACATATTGCCGATAAAATGAATCCACCCGCTGTGAAGAAACATGTGGATGAGGAAAGGCCAGTAATTATCGACCGGAAATCCGACCCAGGCTGCCCACTCGGGATAGGCAAATCGGGCCGGAACGATCCCGAGGAGATAAAAGAACTCCTCCTTCAGGGGTCTTGGGAGCAGCAGTTCATAAAGAAAGATTATCCCGTTGACGAAGATCAATCCCACGGTGATAAGCGGCCGATTTCGCCTCGGAGCGGTATCTTCTAACGGAATCATCAGCCCACCCTCTTGTTGCGGAACACCCTCTTGCCTCAGGCGAGGAGATCCCCTTTTAAAACAAGGAAGGCAGGAGGAACCCTCCTGCCTTCCGGAGGACGGGATTACGATTTATCCCTCTATGGCGATCTGCCGTGGTTTTGCCTCCGCTTTCTTCGGCAGTGTGATCGTCAGAACTCCACTCTCACAGTGCGCTTTGACCTCTTCCGTGTTCACGTAGGCCGGCAGCACGATCGTTCGGAGGAACGGTCCGCTGGCCCGCTCCGCACAGAAGAGTTGGGCTTTTTCGCCGTAGCTCGGCTTGCGCTCGCCCCGGAACCAGAGCATGTCTCCCTGGATCTTCATCTCGATCGATTTGGAGTCGACGCCAGGAAGATCGGCGACGATCGTCAGCTGGTTCTCATCTTCATATACATCGACCGCGGGGCTCCAAGTGACAGCCGCTTGCTCATCCTGTACGGACTGAAAGAGGCTGTTGGTGATTTCTGCTAAATCAGAAAACGGTTTCATGATCAGAGAAGTCATAGCCATTCACCTCCTTCTGATGAGAATGCCGGCACCCTGCCGTCCTAAGGCAAGGGAGCCGAAGTCAATGTATTTTTAAAATACTTCAAGCAGAGGGAGGAGAGGAGCTACACAGGGGAAGGTTTCGAGCAGCAACGGTAGACCCCGCTCAATCCGCACCCCACGCCCGCCTTTCCGATGTCGGGCCGCTTAAAAGCAGACCGAATATCAGGCAGAGGAGGGATTGAGGTCAGGAATTGAACTGATCGAAACGATCCTCTCTGGAAGGGGCAGCCCCCCTTCCATCCCTCACGTCTGATATAAATCGCGCCGGTTCGGTGTCAAGAGGGGACGCTCCTAGGGGGATGGCGACGGTATTTAATCGCTTTATGATCGGGTTTTCGGGCGCTCCATTTTCTTTCTCTGAGCCCAAGCATAAATATTGAAGGCGATCAGCGCAAATACGAAAAAGATAAAGAGAGTGTCGGCTGCCGCCTGAATTTGCGCCGAGGCCTCCACCCATGTCAGGGCTGCTTTTAGAAGTGCGATCAGCGGCAGCGCGAAGGGAACCCAAAAGATGATTCTACTTATGGATTTGAGATCGATCGGTCGTTTCATGCATATATTCCCCTGAGATGCCGATACCGATCACACTGCTACATAAGGTATCGGCCCTTCATTAAAGATAATTCCGACTCGATGATAGTAAACCCCGATCGTCTACTTCGATGATCCGCAGTCGTCCCGATCCCCCTTGAATCTTAAAGCCGCACCGTTATTTTTAAAGTACCGGCAGGATTCGATATCGTAAATTGAAGGAGTGAGCAATGCAGCTTCCGGCCCGCCATAAAACAGAGATGTTTTTAGTTTATCTCATGGTCGGTTTATTTCTCTTGAGCTTTCTTCAAGCGCTCGTCATGGTGCCCGGAGCGGTCGAGATCCCCTACAGCCGCTTAGTTCAGCTGGTGAAGGAGGGGAAGGTCGAGAGTACGGTGATCGGCGCCGACGAAATCCATGTCACCTTAAAGTCGGGAATTGAAACCGATGAAGATTTGAAAAAGCTCGCCGAGCAGCAACGGCCGTTCTTCCCCCTCTATCGGATGGAGGATTCAAGACCGGTCACCTTCAAGGTGACCCGCCTCCCCGGCGTAGAAAAGACGGCATTGGTCCAGCAGATGCTCGATGCCGGGGTCACGATCAG
>Ga0070739_10002935_pt1 | contig 21919 bp, 20 predicted proteins | sample Coa_R1_7_FD_66445 | JGI IMG/M metagenome (GOLD analysis project Ga0070739, IMG submission 66445) | Surface soil microbial communities from Centralia Pennsylvania, which are recovering from an underground coalmine fire - Coalmine... | ecosystem: Environmental > Terrestrial > Soil > Unclassified ... | reverse complement strand
CACCCCGCCTCGTCGAGCTGGGCGCGCGGTTCGCCGGCGATGCCGCCCGGCGCGGCGCGGATGCCGTCGAGCGCCGCGGCGTTGTCGCCGAGGCCGCTCGTGCACAGGCTCGGCACCACGCCGTGCGCCTGCAGCAGGTAGCCCGACGGCGCCACCAGCCGCGCCCAGGTCAGGATCAATTCGCCGTCGTTGGGCAGCCGCATCACCGTCTGCACCGTGCCCTTGCCGTAGGACGAGCTGCCGACAATGACGGCGCGTCCCAGATCCTGCAGGGCGGCGGCGACGATCTCCGAGGCGGAGGCGGAACCGGCGTCGATCAGCACCACCACCGGCACCCGCGGCGCCGGCGCCTTCCCGGAGGCGACAAAACGCTGGAAGCTCGCCGGGTGGCGGCCGGTGGTCGAAACGATCGGTCCCGCGGCGACAAACAGGTCGGCGAGGCTGACCGCCTGTTCGAGCAGTCCGCCGGGATTGCCGCGCAGGTCGAGCACGACGCCGGCGAGGCGGCGGCCGGGCCGGCGCTCGGCCTCGGCGAGGCCCTCGGCGACCTTTTCGGTGGTGATGCGGTTGAAGGTGGCGACGCGGAACACCGCGACGTCGCCGAGCCAGGTGAGCGTCACCGGCGGGCGCGCCAGGATCGCGCGCCGCATGTGAAACTCGCGCCGCTCGGGCGGCTGCCCGCGCTCGACCGCCACCGCGATCGGCGCGTGCTCGGGGCCGCGCAGCATGTGGGTGACCTCGGCGCGGGTGCGTCCCGCGGTGGCCACGCCGTCGATCGCGACGATGCGGTCGCCGGGGCGGATGCCGGCATGCTCGGCCGGGCTGCCGGGGACCAGCGCGGTGATGCGGAAGTCGTCGTTGCTGGTGTCGAGGGTGACGCCGATGCGGCCGAACCCGTTGCGCGATTCGCGCGCCTCGCGCGCCACCTCGGGCGGGGAATAGCGGGAAAACCGGTCGAGCTTGGAGGTCATGCCGTCGAACACGGCCTTGTCGATCGCCGCTTCGGGCAGCGCCGCCAGCCGCGGCGAGGCGCGCCGGGCCAGCGCGACGGCGCCCGCCAGGGTGTCGGCCAGCGCCGCGGTGTCGCCGTCGTCGGGCATCCGGAACGAGCCGATCGTGTGATGGTCGTAGGAGACGACGAGGCTGGCCTGGCTGCCGGCGCCCGGCCCGGCGGCGGCGCCGAGGGCGGGATCGAGCGTCGCCAGCCGCGCCGCCCCGGCGACCACCAGGTCGCGGTTCGCGACCGGCTGGATGTAGAGCTCGTGGATATCGGTCATGCCCTGGGCGAACAGCCGGGCGTCGGCGACCGCATCCGGCGACGGCGGCCCGGCGCAGCCGGCGAGCGCGGCGGCCAGCACCAGGGCGGATGCGAGTTTCGCGCGACACGATGGAGACACGGCGCCGTCCCCCTGTTCAGCCCGACCCCGGCCGCCGTTCGATCGCACGCCGTCGTTGGACTTGCGGCGTGCCGCGGCTGTTCGCGGTGACACTAGAGGCAGCGCGGCCGGGGTTCAATGCCGACGGGGGAACTTGCCGCGCCGGCCGCGCCGCGGCGCGGCAACCGGCGGCGGCTCGGCCAGGTCGAAGACGAGCCGGCCGCCGACCGCGTCGACCTCCTTCAGCCGCACCGACAGCGCGTCGCCGAGGGCGAAGACGCGGCGGCTGTGGCGGCCGACGAGGCGATGGCGGCGGGTGTCGTGGCGCCAATAGTCGGGCGGCAAGGCGGCGATCGGCAGCAGCCCGTCGGTGCCGCTTTCGGGCTCGGTGACGAACAGGCCGAAGCGGGCGACGCCGCTGATCCGTCCCTCGAGCGTCGTGCCGAGGGCGCGGCCGAGCAGGCTGGCGCGGTAGCGGTCGAGCGCGGCGCGCTCGGCCGCGGCGGCGCGGCGCTCGGTCAGCGAGATGTGCTCGGCGAGCGCCGCCAGTTCCGGACCGGACGGCAGCGGGTCGCCGACCAGGGCGCGATGCACCAGCAGGTCGGCATAGCGCCGGATCGGCGAGGTGAAATGCGCGTAGCGCGCCAGCGCCAGCCCGAAATGCCCGATATTGCCGGGGCTGTAGGCGGCCTGCGCCTGAGCGCGCAACACCAGCTCGTTGACCAGCGCCGCCTCGGGCCGGCCGGCGGCGCGCGCCAGCACGCGGTTGAACAGCTCGGGCCGCAGGCGCTCGCCGCGCGCCAGGGCGAGCCCCGGAATGCCCAGCTCGGCGAGGAAATCGCGCAAGGCCGCTACCTGCTCGGGGTCGGGCAGATCGTGCACCCGGTAGACGCAGGGCCGGCGCCGCCGCTCCAGCTCCTCGGCGGCGGCGACATTGGCGAGCACCATGAACTCCTCGATCAGCCGGTGGCTGTCGAGGCGCGGCCGCGGCACGATCGCCACCGGCCGGCGCGCCGCGTCGAGCACCACCTGATGCTCGGCGAGATCGAGCGCCAGCGCGCCGCGCGCGGCGCGGGCGCGGTCGAGCGCGGCAAACGCGCCGTACAGCGCGGCCAGCCGCTCCGGCGCCAGGGCGACGGCGCCGGCGCCGTCGCGCGCCGCCTGCACCGCCTCGTAGGTGAGCCGCGCCGCCGAGCGCATCACCGCGCGCTCGAAACGGTGGCGCGTCTTGCGGCCGTCGCCGTCGATCCACAGATGCACGGCGACGCAGGCGCGATCCTCGCCCGGCACCAGCGAGCACAGCCCGTTCGACAGCGCCTCGGGCAGCATCGGCACGACGCGATCGGGAAAATAGACCGAGTTGCCGCGCTCCGCCGCGTCGCGGTCGAGCGCGCTCTGCGGCCGCACATACCAGGCGACGTCGGCGATGGCGACGACGAGATGCCAGCCGCCGGGGCGGTCGGGGTCGGGCTCGGCCCACACCGCGTCGTCGAAATCGCGCGCGTCCGGCCCGTCGATCGTGACCAGGTCGAGCCCGCGCAGATCGGCCCGCCCTTCGGCGCCGGCGGGGGTCGCGGCGGCCGCCTCGGCGAGCGCGGCGGGCGAGAACTCGGCCGGCAGGCCGAAGCCGGCGATGCTGAGCAGGCTGAACGCGCCGGGCCGGTCGCCCGGTCCCAGCCGCTCGACGATGCGCGCCTGCGGCGGTCCGAATCGGCGCGGCGGCAGCGGCGCGGCGACCACCAGCTCGCCGTCCGCCGCCGCCTCGGCGGCGCCGCTCGGCACGACATAGTCGGTGCGGTCGCGGCGGTCGGCGGGGGTGACGATGCCGCCCTCGCGGGTGCGCCGGAAAATACCGACGATGCGCTGCGGCGGAGCGGGGGCGCGGCTGCGGTTCAGGCGGAGGCGCCGCGCGGCGGCTTGCGCGAGGCGCGCGCCGCCGTCCTCGCCGGACGCTTGGCGGCCTTCGCCGGCTTTGCCGCCGGTCTGGCCGCCTTCGCCGGCTTTGCCGCGCCTGCCGCGGCCGCCGCCGGTCTGGCCGCGCGGCTGCCGGCGGCCGCGCGGCCGCGCCCGCCCTTGGCGCGCTGCGCCGCGATCAGGGCGAGGCCGTCGGCCAGCGAGACGGTTTCCGGGTCGGCCGATTTCGGCAGCGAGGCGATGACCTTGCCGTTGCCGACATAGGGGCCGTAGCGGCCGCGATAGAGCGCGACGGTGGCGCCATCCGGCGCCTTGCCCAGCTCGCGGAGCACCTGCGGGCCGCGGCGGGCGCCGTTTCCGGCCTCGGCGATCAGCGCGACCGCGCGGTTGAGCCCGATCGTCAGCACATCGTCCTCGGCGCCGAGCGAAACGTAGGCGGGGCCGTGCTTCAGATAGGCGCCGAAGCGGCCGATCCCGGCGGTGATCGGCTCGCCGCTCTCGGGGTGGCGGCCGAGCTCGCGCGGCAGGGCGAGCAGGCGCAGCGCGGTGTCGCGGTCGACCTCGCCCGGCTTCAGGTTGCGCGGCAACGCGACGCGCTTCGGCTTGGCGCCGTTGCCGCCGTCGCCGAGCTGGAGGTAGTGGCCGTAGGGGCCCTTCTTCAGGACGATCGGCGCGCCGGTCTCGGGGTCGTCGCCGAGCACCGTGTCGCCGCCCCCCGACTCCTCCGCCGCCTCGACCCCGAAGGCGCGGGTGTAGCGACAATTGGGGTAATTGGAGCAGCCGATAAAGGCGCCGAAGCGGCCGAGCTTCAGCGCCAGCCGGCCGCTGCCGCAGGCCGGGCAGCGCCGCGGGTCGCCGCCGTCGCCGGGATCGGGGAAGAAATGGCGGCCGAGCGCCTCGTCGAGCGCGCCGAGCACATCCTTGACCTTGAGGTCCTTGGTGCCCTCCACCGCGCCGGAGAAGTCGCGCCAGAACCGCCGCAATACCTCTTTCCAGTCGATCCGCCCGCCGGAAATGTCGTCGAGCTGGTTTTCCAGGTCGGCGGTGAAGTTGTACTCGACGTAGTGCTCGAAAAAGCTGGTCAGGAAGGCGGTGACGAGGCGGCCGCGGTCCTCCGGGACAAAGCGGCGCTTGTCGAGCCGGACATAGTTGCGGTCCTGCAAGACCTGCAAAATGGTCGCATAGGTCGAGGGCCGGCCGATGCCCAGCTCCTCGAGCTTCTTGACCAGGCTCGCCTCGCTGTAGCGCGGCGGCGGCTGGGTGAAATGCTGCGCCGGGGTGACCGGGCCGGCGGCGAGGCGGTCGCCCTGGCGCATCGCCGGCAGGCGCCGGCCTTCGCCGCTTTCCGCCCCCGCCTCGCTTTCCGGCTCGTCGCGGTCCTCCTGGTAGAGCGCGAGAAAGCCGTCGAACACGACGGTCGAGCCGGTGGCGTGGAGGCGGATCTTGCCGCTCGCATCGGCGATATCGACCGCGACCTGGTCGAGCACGGCCGAGGCCATCTGGCTGGCCACCGTGCGCTTCCAGATCAGCTCGTAGAGCCGGCGCTGCTCGGCATCGAGATAGGGGGCGACATCCTGCGGCCGGCGCGACAGGTCGGTCGGGCGGATCGCCTCGTGCGCCTCCTGGGCGTTCTTGGCCGGGCTGCGGTAGACGCGCGGGCTGTCGGGCAGGTAGCGCGGTCCGAACTCGCCGCCGATCAGCCGCCGCGCCGCGGCGATCGCCTCGCCGGCGACGGCGACCCCGTCGGTCCGCATATAGGTGATCAGCCCCTGCATCTCGCCGCCGAGATCGACGCCCTCGTAAAGCCGCTGGGCGATGCGCATCGTCCGGCTGGCGCCGAAGCCGAGCTTGCGCGAGGCCTCCTGCTGCAGGGTCGAGGTGGTGAACGGCGGATAGGGGTTGCGCCGGCTCTGGCGGGTGTCGACCGCGACGACGCTGTAGGGCGCGGCGGCGCGGATCGCCTCGGCGGCGGCGCGCGCCTTGGCCTCGCTGTCGAGCGCGAAGCGGTCGAGCTTCCGCCCGTCGAGATGGGTGAGGGCGGCGGCAAAGCGCTCGCCCGACGGCGTCGCGAACTCGGCCTCGACGGTCCAGTACTCGCGCGGACGGAACGCCTCGATCTCGGCCTCGCGCTCGCAGACCAGGCGGAGCGCCACCGACTGCACCCGCCCGGCCGAGCGGCTGCCCGGCAATTTGCGCCACAGCACCGGCGACAGGGTGAAACCGACGAGATAGTCGAGTGCGCGGCGGGCGAGATAGGCCTCGACCAGCTCGGTGTCGATCTCGCGCGGCCGGGCAAAGGCGTCGAGCACCGCGCTGCGCGTCACCTCGTTGAACACGACGCGCTTGATTTCGACGTCCTTTTTCAGCGCCCGGCGGGCCTTCAGGACCTCGCGGACATGCCACGAAATCGCCTCGCCCTCGCGGTCGGGGTCGGTGGCGAGAAACAGGCGGTCGGCTTCGCGCGCCGCCGCGGCGATCGACTTGACGTGCTTTTCCGACTTGCCGTCGACCTCCCACGACATCGCGAAATCGGCCTCGGGCAGCACCGAGCCGTCCTTTGCCGGCAGGTCGCGAACATGGCCGTAGCTCGCGAGCACCTTGTAGTCGCGCCCGAGGTATTTGTTGATGGTCTTCGCCTTGGCGGGGGATTCGACGATGACGACGTTCATGCGCGGCTTTGGTTTATTCCGTGCCCAAAGGAAATCAGCGAAGCGAAACGAGGTTGCCGGGGTGACGCTCGATGCGGCCGGCGAGTTCGAGCTCCAACAGGATGGTGGCGACCGCCGCGGCTGACAATTGGCATTGCCGCACCAGTTCGTCAACCGCGACCGGGGTCGGGCCGAGGCACTCGACCACCGCCTCGGTGTCGCCGTCGCCGCCCCCGGGCGCCGGTTGCGGCGGGGGCGGGGCGGGGCGCGGTGCGCGGCCGGACGGCATCGCCGGCGCGGCCGGCCGCTCGCGCAGGGCGGGGCCGAGCTGGTCGAGGATGTCGGCGGCGGTCTCGGTGAGGATGGCGCCGTTGCGGAGCAGGTCGTTGGCGCCGCGGCTGCGCGGATCGAGCGGCGAGCCCGGCACGGCGAACACGTCGCGCCCCTGTTCGAGGGCGAAGCGGGCGGTGATCAGCGAGCCCGATTTGGCCGCCGCCTCGACCACGACGATGCCGAGCGCCATGCCCGAGATGATGCGGTTGCGGCGCGGGAAATGGCGCGCCTGCGGCTCGCTGCCGAGCCCCAGCTCGGCGACGATCGCGCCGTCCTGCGCCAGCGCCTCGTAGAGGCCGCGGTTCTCCTCGGGATAGACGACGTCGATGCCGCCGGCGACGACGGCGATCGAGCCGGTGGCGAGCGAGCCGAGATGGGCGGCGGCGTCGATGCCGCGCGCCAGGCCCGAGGCGACGACGACGCCGGCCTCGCCGAGCCCGGCGGCGAGGTCGTGGGCGAGGCGCCGGCCGTTGGCCGAGGCGTTGCGCGCGCCGACGATGGCGACGATCGCGGCGCCGAGCAGCTCGGCGCGGCCGAGCACGCTCAGCACCGGCGGCGCATCTTCGATGGCGGCGAGCGCGGGCGGGTAAAGGGGCTCGCCCCAGCACACCAGCCGGGCGCCCATGCGATCGAGCGCGGCCAGTTCGCGCTCGGCCTCGCCGTGCGGCAGCGGCGCCGCCGGCCGGGCCAGGCGCGGCAGCTGCGCCAGCGCCTCGCGCGCCGAGCCGAAGCGGCGCAGCAGGGCATAAAAGCTGACCGGCCCGACGGATTCGCTGCGCGCGAGGCGCAGCCAGTCGAGGCGCTCCTGGGGATCGAGCTCGCGAGCGGCCAGGGAGGATCAGCCCTTCTTCAGCGAGATGCGGCTCTCCGTCCCGGCGAGGAGGCGGCGCAGATTCTCGCGGTGGCGCACGACGACGAGGATCGCCACGAGAGCGATCACCGCCGCCCGCCGCGCATCGACGGCGAGCGGCGCGCCGACCGCGCAGGCCGCCGCCGCGACCAGCGCGGCGAGCGAGGAATAGCGGAATGCGATCGCCACCGCCAGCCACAGCAACGCGGCGGCGAGGGCGAGCGGCCACGCCAGGGCGATCAGCACGCCGAGCGCGGTCGCCACCCCCTTGCCGCCGCGAAACCCGAGCCAGACCGGAAACATGTGGCCGAGGACGACCGCCAGCGCCGCGGCCAGCATCGCGCTCTCGCCCCACCGGCGGCCGATCAGCACCGCCGCGACCCCCTTCAGCAGGTCGAGCGCCAGCGTCGCCGCGGCGAGCGCTTTGCTGCCGGTGCGCAGCACGTTGGTGGCGCCGATATTGCCCGAGCCGATCTGCCGGATGTCGCCGTGGCCGCCGAGCCGCGCCAGCAGCAGCCCCCACGGCACCGAGCCGAGCAGGTAGGCGATCGCCGCGGCGAGGAGGATGCCGGTCATCGCCGCTCGAAGACCGTGCGGCCGTCGACCACGGTGCGGATCGCCTGCCCCGCGACCGGCCGGCCGTCGAACGGCGCATTCTTCGATTTCGAGCGGAACGCGTCGGTCTCGATCCGCCACGGACGGTCGGGGTCGAACAGCAGGAGGTCGGCGGGCCGGCCCGGCTTCAGCCGGCCGACGCCGAGGCGCAGGATCCGCGCCGGCGCCGCCGTCATCCGACGCAGCACCTCGATCAGCGTCATCCGGCCGGTGTGGTAAAGCTCGAGCGCCAGCGGCAGCAGCGTCTCCAGCCCGACGATGCCGCAGCTCGCCGAGCTGAACGGCAGCCGCTTGGAATCCTGGTCCCACGGCGCGTGATCGCTGGCGATCGCGTCGATCGTGCCGTCGGCGAGCCCGGCGACGACCGCCTGGCGGTCTTCCTCGCTGCGCAGCGGCGGCGACAATTTGGCGAAGGTGCGGTAGTCGCCGATCGCCGTCTCGTTGAGCACGAAATAGGGCGGGGCGGTGTCGCAGGTGACCGGCAAGCCGCGCGCCTTGGCGCGGCGGATCGCCGCCACCGCCTCGCCGGTCGAGACATGCGCGGCGTGGTAGCGCGCGCCGGTCAGCTCGACCAGGCGCAGATCGCGCTCGAGCAGGATCACCTCGGCGAGCGGGGTGATCCCGGCAAGGCCGAGCCGGGTGGCGATCTCGCCCTCGGTGACTTCGCCGGCCCGGGCGAGGCTCGGCTCCTCCGGGTGCTGGATGAAGAGCTGGTCGAAGCTGCGGGCATAGGCCAGCACCCGGCGCATGACCAGCGCGTCGGCGACCGCCTTGACCCCATCGGTGAAGCCGAGCGCGCCGGTGGCGGCGAGCAGGCCGATCTCGGTCAGCTCCCTGCCGGCGAGGCCCTTGGTGGCGGCGGCATAGGTGTGGATTTTGGCGAGCCGCGCCTCGCGCGCGCGGCGGGCGATAAACTCGACCACCGCGACGTCGTCGACCGGCGGCTCGGTGTTGGGCAGCGCCACCATCGTCGTGACCCCGCCGGCCGCCGCCGCCTGGCCGCCGCTTTCGATCGACTCGATATGCTCGGCGCCCGGCTCGCGCAGCTGCACCCGCATATCGACGAGGCCGGGGCACAGCACGAGCCCGGCGCAGTCGATCGTCTCGGCGTCCGCCGCCGCCACCGCGGGGCCGAGCGCGGCGATGCGGTCGCCCTCGACGAGCAGGTCGCCGAGGGCGTCGAGACCCGATTCCGGGTCGATCAGCCGGGCGCCGCGGTAGAGCTGGCGCCGGCCGCTCATGCGAGCGCCGGCCCGTTGTCGCCGCGGTCGCGGCCGAGGATTTCGAGACAGGCCATGCGCACCGCCACGCCCATCTCGACCTGGTGGCGGATCAGGCTGCGGTCGATGTCGTCGGCGACCTCGCTGCCGATCTCGACGCCGCGGTTCATCGGTCCGGGATGCATGATCAGCGCATCCGGCTTGGCCAGCCGCAGCTTGGCGTAATCGAGGCCGAAGAAGTGGAAATACTCGCGGGTCGAGGGCACGAACGAGCCGTGCATGCGCTCCAATTGCAGCCGCAGCATCATGATGATGTCGACGTCCTTCAGTCCCTCCGTCATGTCGTGGAAGACCTCGACGCCGAGATGCTCGATCGCCGCCGGCAGCAGGGTGCGCGGCGCGACGACCCGGACCCGCGCCCCCATCACCGTCAGCAGCGCGATGTTCGAGCGGGCGACGCGGCTGTGCAGGATGTCGCCGCAGATTGCGACGAGCAGGCCGCCGAGCCGGCCCTTGCGGCGGCGGATCGTCAGCGCGTCCAGAAGGGCCTGGGTCGGGTGCTCGTGGCTGCCGTCGCCGGCGTTGATGACGGCGCAATCGACCTTTTCCGACAAGAGCTGCACCGCGCCCGATTCCGGGTGGCGCACCACCAGCACGTCGGGGCGCATCGCGTTCAGCGTCATCGCCGTGTCGATTAGCGTTTCGCCCTTCTTCATCGAGCTGACCGCGACCGCCATGTTGATGACGTCGGCGCCGAGGCGCTTGCCGGCGACCTCGAACGAGGTGCGGGTGCGCGTCGAATTCTCGAAAAAGCAGTTGATCAGCGTGCGCCCGCGCAGGGTCGCCCGCTTTTTCTCGGGCTGCCGGCTGAGCTCGACATAGCCGTCGGCGAGATCGAGGACGTGGTTGACGTCGTCGGGCGTCAATCCCTCGATGCCGAGGAGATGCCGGTGCCGGAAGGCGTATTCACGCATGAGCCGGGGATCATAGGGAGCGGCCTCGGCCTCAGCAAGCGCGCCCCGGCGGGCCTCCGCAAGTCAGGCCGCCAGCACCGGTTTGATCTCGCGCAGCCGGGGCAGCACTTCGCTGGCGAACAGGCGGATGCCCTTTTCCGATTCGGCGTGGGTCATGAAGCCCGAGCGGCCGATCATCGACAAATGCCCGAAGCCGCCGACCTTGTCGTAGAACTCCGTGATCTGGCGATAGACGCTGTCCGGGCCGCCGGCAAACAGGATGCCCATCGCCATCGCCTCTTCGACGCCGATCGACATCAGCCGGCGCGCGTTCTGCCCGGCCGAGGGCACGCCCTTTTCGGCATTGACGAGATTGGCGCCGCCGGCGGGACCCGGGCCGTCGCGCCAGATGCCGGGCGCCGCCTCGGGCGGCGCGGTCCCCGGCATGAAGCGCGAATGCTGCGGCGCCGATTTGAGGCTGGTGTTGAGAAACCACAGCAGCTTGCTGCCGACCCGCAGACCCTCTTCGTCGTTGTCGCCGACATAGACGAAGGCGGCGTAGGCGAAGTTGTCGGTCGTCACCGGCGGCAGCCCGGCTTCGGCGCGCGCCTTGCGGTGCGCGGCATAGGCGCGTTTGGTGCCGTCGGGCCCGCGCAGCACCAGCACGTGGCGGATGCCGCGGCGGCCGACCTCGGCCGATGACCGCGGGTCGCCGGTCGCCGCCCAGAAGCGCGGCCGCGGCCTCTGGTAGGGCGGCGGCCAGATGTTGACGTGGCGGTGGGTATAGTGCTTGCCCTCCCACGAGAACGGCCCGTCATGGCTGGTCAGCGCCTTCTCGATCAGGTCGATCGCCTCCCAATAGCGCTCCTCGTTGCGTACCGGGTTGGCGTTGGCCGAGGCCATCTCGGTACCGCCCGACTTGACGAAGCCGATATCCAGCCGCCCGCGCGAGATGACGTCGGCGGTGGCATATTCCTCGGCGACGCGCACCGGGTCCTGGCGCAGCGATATGAGCGTGCCCAGCGACAGGATGCGCACCTTCCTCGTCTGTCGCGCGAGGATGCCGACCAGCATCGGGTTGGCGCCCATCAGCGAGTTGATCCCGGCATGGTGCTCGATCGCCAGCACGTTCATGCCGAGGTCGTCGCACAGCAGGAATTCGTCGAGCACCTCCTCGAACAGGTCGGCGGCGATGCGCGGGTCGCAATAGCGGTTGGGCAGGCTGCCGCGCACCGAATCGGCGGCGGCCAGCACCTCGCGCGGGACGAACGGGTAGGGGATTTCGCATTGCCACCAGGCGTCCATCGGCGGTTCCTTTCCCTGCGTCGGCGCTCGCCGCGATCCTTTTCCCAAGCGGGGCGGGGGCGCAAGCACCAATCCGCGGGGCGCCGAGGCGATGTCCGCTGCGCCATTGACGCCGCGCCGCCGGCCCTTATGGTTGCCCCGATGTCGGGCCCGCCAGCGTCTTCGTCCCCCCGCCGGACCGTGTTCATGCTGGCGCTGTGCCAGGCGCTGTCGATGACCAGCATGAGCATTCTCGCGACAGTCTCGGCGATCGTCGGCCACATGCTGGCGAGCGACAAGACGCTGTCCACCCTGCCGGTGGCGTTGCAGATGACCGGGCTGATGGGCGCGACGATCCCGGCGGCGCTGCTGATGGCGCGGATCGGCCGGCGCGGCGGGTTCTGGACCGGTGCGGCGCTCGGCGGCGGCGGCGCGGCAACCGCCGGGCTGGCGGTGTGGGCGGCCTCGTTTCCGCTGTTCTGCCTCGGCACGTTTCTGATCGGCAGCTCCAACGGGTTTGCCCAGCAATACCGCTTTGCCGCCGCCGAGGCCGCCGACGAGGGGTTCCGCGCCAAGGCGATCTCGCTGGTGCTGGCGGGCGGCATCATCTCCGGGTTGTTCGGGCCGGAGACCGCGAAATGGTCGCGCGACCTGTTCGCCCCGGTGGCCTTCGCCGGCTGCTTTGCGATCATCGTCGCGCTGCAGCTCTGCGCCGCGGCGACGATCTATTTCACCCGCATGCCGCCGGCGCCGCCGCGCGCCAGCCTGCGCGGCGCCGGCCGGCCGCTGCGGCGGATCGCGGCGCAACCGCTGTTCGTCGTCGCCGTCCTTGCCGGGATGGCCGGCTATGCGGCCATGTCGCTGGTGATGACGGCGACGCCGATCGCGATGATCGGCTGCGGCTTCGAGTTCGGCGCCGCCGCTTTCGTCATCCAATGGCACATCCTCGGCATGTACGCGCCGGGTTTCGTCACCGGCCATCTGATCGCGCGATTCGGCGTCACCGCCGTGCTGCTGGCCGGCGCGGTCCTGCTGCTCGCCTGCTGCGCGATCAACCTGGCGGGGATTGCCGAGGCCAATTTCTGGGCCGCCAACATGCTGCTCGGGGTGGGCTGGAATTTCCTGTTCGTCGGGGCGACCAGCCTGCTGACCCGGACCTATGCCGCCGAGGAGCGCGCCAAGGTCCAGGCGTTCAACGATTTCATGATCTTCGGCGCCTCGACGGTGGCGTCGTTCTCGTCCGGGGCGCTGCTCGCCGGGTTCGGCTGGGCGGTGGTGCAGATTGCGGTGCTGCCCGCGGTCGCCGTCGCCGGCGCCGCGGTGCTGTGGCTGCGCCTGCGGGCGGCGCGCGCGGTGCCGCAGTATGTCGGGTTGTAGACATGGACGGTGCGGTTGCCTGCGGATTGTTCATCTGGCATGGTGCGCCGCTCCGTCCTGCCCGCCCCCTTAGCAGGATTGCCGTCAGGTGGCGGCGATGGTGCGACGGGCTGTCTCGGTTCCTCACGAGGGAAGTTCGCCCATGTCCCCGGCCTTCTATCTGATCATCGTCTGCGGCGTGCTGGCGCTGCTCTACGGTCTCGTCACCGGCCGCAGCGTCTTGGCGGCCGATGCCGGCACCGCGCGCATGCAGGAGATTTCCGGGGCGGTCCAGGTCGGGGCCGGCGCCTATCTCAACCGGCAGTACCGCACGATCGCCATCGTCGGCATCGTCATCCTCGTCGTGCTCGGGGTGACGCTCGGGCTGCGCGTCGCGATCGGCTACCTGATCGGCGCGGTGCTGTCGGGGGCGGCCGGATATATCGGCATGAACGTGTCGGTGCGTTCCAACGTGCGCACCGCCCAGGCGGCGCGCGGCGGCATGGCCGCGGGGCTCGGCATCGCCTTCCGCGCCGGCGCCATCACCGGGATGCTGGTGGTCGGGCTCGGCCTGCTCGGCGTCGGCGTCTACTATTTCATCCTGCGCGCGACGCTGCCGGGCGACGATCTGCGGCCGGTGCTGGAGGCGATGGTGGCGCTCAGCTTCGGCGCCTCGCTGATCTCGATCTTCGCGCGGCTCGGCGGCGGCATCTTTACCAAAGGCGCGGATGTCGGCGCCGACATCGTCGGCAAGGTCGAGGCGGGCATCCCCGAGGACGATCCGCGCAACCCGGCCGTCATCGCCGACAATGTCGGCGACAATGTCGGCGACTGCGCCGGGATGGCCGCCGATCTGTTCGAGACCTATGCGGTGACGATCGTCGCGACGATGCTGTTGGGCGCAATTTTCTTCGCCCCGCCGCTGCGCGACACGATGATGGTGCTGCCGCTGGTGATTGGCGCGGTATGCATCGTGGCTTCGCTGATCGGCACCTTCTTCGTCCGTCTCGGCCGCGACGGCGGCATCATGAAGGCGCTCTACAAGGGCCTGATCGCCACCGGCATCCTGTCGATTGCCGCGATCACCGCGGCGGTCGGCTGGCTGGTCGGCTTCCAGGTCGCGCTGCCGCTGATCTCGGGCGCCGCGATCACCGGCTGCGACGTGCTCGCCTGCGCCCTCGTCGGGCTCGTCGTCACCGGCCTGATCGTGTGGATCACCGAGTTCTATACCTCGACCGCCTACCGCCCGGTGCGCAGCATCGCGCAGAGCTCGACCACCGGCGACGGCACCAACGTGATCCAGGGCCTCGCCGTGTCGATGGAGGCGACGGCGCTGCCGGTGGTCGTCATCTGCGTCGGCATCGTCGTCTCCTATCTCCTCGCCGGGCTGTTCGGCATCGCGCTGGCGGCGACGACGATGCTGGCGCTGGCCGGGATGATCGTCGCGCTCGACGCCTACGGTCCGGTCACCGACAACGCCGGCGGCATTGCCGAGATGGCCGACCTGCCGCCCGAGGTGCGCCGGACCACCGACGCGCTCGACGCGGTCGGCAACACGACCAAGGCGGTGACCAAGGGCTATGCGATCGGCTCGGCGGGGCTCGCTTCGCTCGTGCTGTTCGCCGCCTATACCGAAGATCTGAAGCACTACTTCCCGTCGCTGAAGGTGCAGTTCGCGCTGCAGGACCCCTATGTCGTCATCGGGCTGTTCCTCGGCGGGCTGCTGCCCTACCTGTTCGGGGCTCTCGGCATGACCGCGGTCGGCCGCGCCGCGGGCGGCATCGTCAACGAGGTGCGCCGCCAGTTCCGCGAGATCCCCGGCATCATGCAGGGCACCGCCAAGCCGGATTACGGCCGCGCCGTCGACATGCTGACCCGGGCGGCGATCCGCGAAATGATCGTGCCCTCGCTGCTGCCGGTGCTGGCGCCGATCGTGCTCTACATCGTCATCGCCGCGGTGGCCGGGCGTGCCGCCGCGTTCAGCGCCCTCGGGGCGATGCTGCTCGGCACCATTGTCACCGGCCTGTTCGTCGCGATCTCGATGACCTCGGGCGGCGGCGCCTGGGACAACGCCAAGAAATACATCGAGGAGGGCCACCACGGCGGCAAGGGCTCCGACGCGCACAAGGCGGCGGTCACCGGGGACACCGTCGGCGATCCCTACAAGGATACCGCCGGCCCTGCGGTCAACCCGATGATCAAGATCACCAATATCGTCGCGCTGCTGCTGCTCGCCGTGCTCGGCAGCTGGGCCGCCCACTGAGGCGGGGAGGCCGTTCCGACGAGCGTCAGTGGTAGGGGTCGTAGGGGTTCGGCCCGCCGGTGCGCGCCGGACCGTTGTCGCTGCCGCCCCCGCCGCCGCTGCTGCTCTTGTTGAAGCGGCCGATATTGCCGACGATCTGTTCGAGGAAGGTCAGCTCGCGCCCCGGCGCCGGGGTCGCGCCCGGGGCCGGCTGGATGTTGCGGCCGTCGGCCAGGTCCTTGTGGTTGATCGCCTTGACCACGCCCTTGTCGTCGAAGGTGATGACGAACACCTGCTGGTCGAGCACCTTGGGGTCGAAGAACGACATCTGCTTGGTCTTGCGGCTGATGTAGTACCAGGAGTCGTCGTTGAAGACGCCGGTGCTCGACGGCGTGCCGAGAATCTTGACGACCTGGTCCTTGGTCGTCTCGCCGGGGTGGATTTCCGCCAGCTTGTACGGCGGCGGCAGATTGCCCCGCTGGTCGATGTCGGACTGGCAGCCGGCCACCAGCGCCACCGCCGCCACTGCGGCAAGCGGTCTGAGCCGGTTGAAATCTCGGCGGGCGAAGCGCATGTTCGCGGCGACTTTAGCCGCGAGACGCCGCCTGTCAACGGCGCGACGGCGGGCGACCATGCGATGATTTCACGGTTCCGCCACAAATCAACCCGGGATGCTGCCGCGCTCGCCTATGCCAGCGTCGTCGCCCAGGCGCGGCGGCCGGAGTTCTTTACCGCCTGCGGCGTTCCCGACACGATCGACGGCCGCTTCGAGCTGATCTGTCTGCACGGGTTCCTCTACCTCTACCGGCTCAAGAGCGAGCGGCCCGGCTCGGCGGCGCTGGCCCAGGACTTCTTCGACCTGATGTTCGCCGATCTCGACCGCTCGCTGCGCGAGATGGGGGCGGGCGACCTCAGCGTCGGCCGTGAGGTCAAGCTGATGGCGCGCAGCTTTTACGGCCGAATCGCGGCGTACGAGCGCGGCCTTGCCGGCGCCGACGGCGAGCTGCCGGCGGCCTTGGCGCGCAACCTCTACGGCACCGCCCCGGCCCCGCCGCCACAAATTCTCGCCGCGGTCGCGGCCTATCTGCGCCGCGAGGCCGCGGCGCTGCGCGCCCAGCCCGCCGCCGATCTGCTCGCCGGGCGGGTGGTCTTCGGCGCGCCGCCGGTGCCGCGATGAGCGCCCCGGAATTCTCCCGGCCGGTTCCGCTCGCCCGCATCGGCGCCGAGCCGTTCCGCCGCGACATCGCCGCCGACGAGGCCGAGCGCGCCGCGCTCGCCCGGCGCTTCGACCTGGTCGGGCTCGGCCGGCTGGAGGCCGCGGTCGAATTGCGCCGCGAGCCGCACGGCACGATCCTGTTGACCGCCTCCTACCGCGCCGAGTTCGTGCAGGATTGCGTCGTCACCCTCGAACCGGTGCCCGGCACCCTGGCCGAGAGCTTTGCCCTGCGCTACGGCCCGCCGGAGGCGGAAGCCGGCGAGCCGGGCGACGACGATCCCGCCTTCGAGCCGCTCGACGGCGAGGCCATCGACCTCGGCGAGGCGGTCGCCCAGGAATTCTCGCTCGCCCTGCCGCAATTCCCGCGCGCGCCGGGGGTCGAACTCGACCCCGCCGACCTGCGCGAGCGCGAGAGTCCGTTCGCTTTCCTGGCCGGGCTCGCGAGGCCGCCCAGGCCGCGCTGAGCCGCGTTGCCGCCATCATGGTTGCCGCGCCCCGGGTTTTTGTCTAAGTACCGGAGTTCCGCCTTCCCGTGCCGACGAGTATCACATGGCCGTACCGAAAAAGAAGGTCTCGCCGTCGCGCCGCAACATGCGGCGCTCGCATCATGCGCTGCCGCCGGCGGCCTATGCCGAATGCCCCAATTGCGGCGAGCTGAAGCGGCCGCATCACCTGTGTGCGGCGTGCGGATACTATGACGGGCGCGAGGTGGTGCCGCAGCCGACGCCGGCCTCCTGAGCGGGCCGGGCTGCGGGGGAGCGCGTAGGGTGGGCGATGCCGTAACGATCGCGCTCGACGCCATGGGCGGCGACCGCGCTCCGGCCATGGTGCTGCAGGGGGCCGAGATCGCCTTGCAGCGCTATCCCGGCACGCGCTTCCTCGCCTTCGGGGCGGAGAGCGAGATTGCCCCGCTGCTGGCGAAACTGCCGCGCCTCGGCGGCGCGGTGACCGTCCACCACACGAGCGAGACCGTGTCGGACGACGCCAAGCCGTCGCAGGCCCTGCGCAGCGGGCGCCAGTCGAGCATGCGGCTGGCCATCGACGCGGTCGCCGACGGGCGCGCCGACGGCGTCGTCTCCGCCGGCAATACCGGCGCGCTGATGGCGATCGCCAAGTTTGTGCTGAAGACCCTGCCCGGGATCGACCGCCCGGCGATCGCGACCTATTTCCCGACCCGGCGCGGCGAGAGCGTGATGCTCGATCTCGGCGCCAACATCGAATGCGACGCCGAGAACCTGGTGCAGTTTGCCCTGATGGGCGACGCCTTTGCGCGCACCGTGCTCGGCCTCGTCGAGCCGACGGTCGGGCTGCTCAACGTCGGTTCCGAGGAGCTGAAGGGCAACGACGCGGTGCGCGAAGCCGGCGTGCGGCTGCGCAGCGGCGAGGTGCCGATCCGCTTTCACGGCTTTGTCGAGGGCGACGACATCACCGCCGGCACCGTCGATGTCGTCGTCACCGACGGGTTCACCGGCAACGTCGCGCTGAAGACCGCCGAGGGCACCGCCAAGCTGTTCACCGAATCGCTGCGCTCGGCCTTCCGCCATTCGCTGATGGCCCGGCTCGGCTATGTCTTTGCCCGCGGTGCGCTGAAAAAGCTGGCGGCGCGCATCGACCCGCGGCGCTACAACGGGGCCATGTTTCTCGGCCTGTGCGGCATTGCGGTGAAGAGCCACGGCTCGACCGACGCGTTCGGCTTCGCCAACGCGATCGGGGTGGCCGTCGACATGAAGCGCAACGGCTTCCTCGACCAGATCCGCAGCGAGCTGCAGCGCCTCAGCCCGCCCTCGCCGCAGCCGCTGGCCCAGCCGGCGGCGCTTTGACGGGGCGCGGGGTGGGATTTCGCTCGCTGGTCGTCGGGTGCGGGGCCTATCTGCCCGAGCGCGTGCTGACCAACCACGAGCTGGCCGAGGGGCTCGATACCTCGGACGAATGGATCCGCCAGCGCACCGGCATCGGCGAGCGGCGGATCGCCGCGCCCGGCGAGCTGACCTCCGACCTTGCCGTCGTCGCCGCGCGGCGGGCGCTCGAAAGCGCCGGGATGAGCGGCACCGATCTCGACCTGATCGTGCTGGCGACGGCGACGCCCGACCACACCTTCCCGGCCACCGCGACCAAGGTGCAGGCCCGGCTCGGGATGAAGCGCGGCGCCGCCTTCGACGTCCAGGCGGTGTGCTCGGGCTTCGTCTTCGCGCTCTCGGTCGCCGACAACGCGATCCGCCTCGGCCAGGCGCGCACCGCCCTCGTCATCGGTGCCGAGACGTTCTCGCGCATCCTCGACTGGCAGGACCGCGGCACCTGCGTCCTGTTCGGCGACGGCGCCGGCGCGCTGGTGCTCAACGCCGCCGCCGACACCGGCCCGGGCGGGCGCGGCGTCCTGGCGACGCGGCTGCATTCCGACGGGCGCCAGCACGACATCCTCTATGTCGACGGCGGCCCGTCCTCGACCCGCACCACCGGCCTGCTGCGGATGGAGGGGCGCGAGGTGTTCCGCCAGGCGGTGCAGCACCTCACCGAGGCGGTCGACGAGGCGCTCGCCGCCGCCGGGCTCAACGCCGCCGATCTCGACTGGCTGGTGCCGCACCAGGCCAACAGCCGCATCATCGACGCGATCGGCCGCAAGCTCGGGCTCGGGCCGGAGAAGATCGTCATGACGATCGAGCGCCATGCCAACACCTCGGCCGCCTCGATCCCGCTGGCTTTGGCCGAAGCGGTGGGCGACGGCCGCATTCGCCCCGGCCACCTTGTGCTGATGGAGGCGCTGGGCGGAGGATTGACCTGGGGCGCCAGCGTGGTGCGTTGGTAGAAGGCCCCAAACGGTATTAAAGTTCGGCGGCAACGCTTTGGAATTTGACGAAATTTTTCCGCCGGGCTAATTTCTTGGCATGTAGGGGGAGGGCGTCATGGCCGGTCAGACGGTTACCCGCGCTCAGCTCACCGAGGCGGTCTACCAGGAGGTCGGATTGTCGCGCAACGAGTCGGCCGAGCTGGTCGAGTCGGTGATTGCGGAAATCTCCGGCGCGCTCGAACGCGGCGAGATGGTCAAGATTTCCTCGTTCGGCAGCTTTGCCGTGCGGCAGAAGGGCCAGCGCATCGGCCGCAATCCGAAGACGGGCCAGGAGGTTCCGATCAGCCCGCGCCGGGTGCTGGTGTTCCGCGCCTCGCATGCGCTGAAGGACCAGATCAACGGCGCCCTGGCTTCGTCGGGCGGCCGCAAGGCGCCGTCGCGCTGAGGTGAGCGAGGCGAGCGAGGCCGGTGCGGGACGGCGGGCAAACAAGCGGGCTTCGGCGTTCCGCACGATCGGCGAGGTTGCCGACGATCTCGACCTGCCGGCTCATGTGCTGCGCTTCTGGGAGTCGAAATTCCCGCAGCTGAAGCCGCTGAAGCGGGGCGGCGGGCGGCGCTACTACCGCCCGGAGGACATCGCCCTCCTGCGCCGCATCCGCCAATGCCTGTACCAGGACGGCTACACCATCCGCGGCGTGCAGAAGCTGTTGCGCGAGGGCGGCGGCGAGGCCGATCCGCCGCGCCCGGCCGCCGCGCCGCGCGAGGACGGGCCGGAAGAGGCGAGCCTGTTCCCGCTCGAACCGGCCCCGCCGCCGCTGCGCCCGCCGCGGGCGAAGCCGGCCGCCGCGGGACCTGCCGCCGCCGACCGCAGCCCGGCACTGCGCGCCGCGCTCGAAGAGACCCGGCGGGAACTGCTCGAAATCAGGGCCTTGCTCGACGAGCTGGCGGGCGGGCTCGGCACCGGCTGAGCGGGTCGCGTTGCGCGCTGCCGCGGCGCCCGGTATGATCCGCGCCCTTGCCGGACGAGCCTCGGTCGGAGCGTAGCGCAGCCTGGTAGCGCATCAGCATGGGGTGCTGAGGGTCGTGAGTTCGAATCTCACCGCTCCGACCAATCCTCCCAGCGGAGGCCGCCGATGACCGGGCCGATTTTACGCAGTCTCGCCGCCGCCGCGCTGGCGGCGCTGGTCGCGCTGCCCCAGGCCCGCGGCGCCGGGTCCGCCCGGCCCGGCCTGCCGGCGCCGCCGTTCGCCGCCCGCGACATCGACGGCAAGACCGTGCGCCTGTCCGATTTCGCCGGCCGCACGGTGATCCTCGAATGGACCAACGACGGCTGCCCGTTCGTCGGCAAGCACTACAACAGCGGCAACATGCAGGCGCTGCAGCGGCGCGTCACCGCCGCCGGCGGCGTGTGGCTGACCATCGCCTCGTCGGCCCCGGGCGAGCAGGGCTATGTGACGCCGGCCCAAGCCCGCGCCGACCTGGCGCGCTGGCATGCCGCGCCGAGCGACTTCCTGCTCGATCCCGACGGCGTCGTCGGCCGCCTCTACGACGCCCGCGCGACGCCGCACATGGTGGTGATCGACCCCGCCGGCACGCTCGCCTATATGGGCGCGATCGACGACCGCCCGTCGACCGACCCCGCCGACGTCAAGACCGCGAAGAACTACGTCGCCGCCGCCCTCGCCGATCTCGCGGCCGGGCGCCGGCCCGCGGTGGCGGCGACCCGCGCCTATGGCTGCAGCGTCAAATATCGGAGCTGAGCGATGCACCGTCCGGAATCGATGCTCGAACCCTGGCAGTGGCCGGAGGAGCACTGGCGCAAGCTGGTCGGGCGGGTGCGCGCCGGACGCACCTTGCGGCCGGCGGAGTGGCCGGGCGGGGCGCGCTGCGCGGTGGCGCTGTCGTGGGACAGCGACCACGAGACCAGCGACCTGCGCGACGGCGGCAAGTCGATCGGCCGCCTCGCCTGGGGCCAGTTCGGGGCCCGCGTCGGGGTGCCGCGCATCCTCAAGCTGCTCGCCAGGTACGGGGTCAAGGGCACCTTCTACGTGCCCGCAGTAACCGCCCTGATCCACCCCGACGAGCAGCGCCGCATCGTCGCCGAAGGGCACGAGATCGGCATCCACGGCTGGATTCACGAACTGAACTCGGTGCTGCCCTACGAGGCCGAGCGCGACCTGATGCTGCGCGCCGCCGACGTGCTGGAAAAGACCAGCGGCATGCGGCCGGTCGGGCTGCGCACCCCGTCCTGGGATTTCTCGTGGAACACGCTGGCGATCGAAGCCGAGATGGGGCTGCTTTACGATTCCTCGCTGATGTCGGACGAGGATTGCTACGAACTGCTGCTCGACGGGGCGCCGTGCGGCGTCGTCGAGCTGCCGGTCGAATGGGTGCGCGACGACGCGGTCTATTTCATGATGAACCGGTTTTCCGCGCTGCGGCCCTATACGCCGCCGGCCGACGTCTTCGACATTTTCCGCCGCGAGTTCGAAGCCGCCTATGACGAGGGCGGCATCTTCCAGCTGACGATGCACCCGCACGTCATCGGCTACCGCTCGCGCATCTGGATCGTCGAGGAGCTGATCCGCCTCGCCCAGTCGCGCCCCGGCGTATGGTTCGCCACCCACGCCGAGGTCGCGCGCTGGGCCAAGGAGCATGCGGCATAGCCGCGCCTAGCGCCGCTTGACCTGGGGGTCTTCTTCGGCGACGTGGCGCTTGCCCACAAGTTCCGCGTGTTCGATCTCGTCGCGCTCGGCTTCGAGCGCTTCAAGCGCCTCACGGGCCTTGTCTTCTACTTTGCCGCTTTTGACAAAGCGCCGCTGAGCGCGGTTGTATTCTTCCGCAGCGGTGCGGTTTCCTTCGCCTTCGTTGCGGGGCTTCGCGGGTTTTCCTTTGCGTTTGTCGTCCATGTGACCTCCATTTCCTGTTCAGAGCGAACGGAGGCCGGTTCGGGCGGTTCCGCTCAGGCGGCGCGGGCGCGAAACCTCAGGCGCACGTAGTCGGCGATCCACATCCCGGTCTCGTCCCTCAGGAACGGCTGCAGCAGATCGCAGATCTCGCGGCGGGCCGCCGGGCGCTCTTCCGGCGGCAGCGGGTTGAGGAAGTCGTCGGCGAAGGTCTCGAGCCA
>Ga0070739_10002932_pt1 | contig 21937 bp, 16 predicted proteins | sample Coa_R1_7_FD_66445 | JGI IMG/M metagenome (GOLD analysis project Ga0070739, IMG submission 66445) | Surface soil microbial communities from Centralia Pennsylvania, which are recovering from an underground coalmine fire - Coalmine... | ecosystem: Environmental > Terrestrial > Soil > Unclassified ... | reverse complement strand
CGACGGCTATACGACCGGCTCCACCAAGGACTTCCACGACGGGTTCATGGCCTCCGGCGACATCGGCCGCCTCGACGAAGCCGGACGGCTCTACGTCGTGGGCCGCGACGACGAGATGATCGTTTCCGGCGGGGAGAACGTATACCCGATTGAGGTGGAGAAGACCCTGACCGCGCATCCCGAGGTCGAGGAGGCGGCGGTGCTCGGTGTCGACGACGAACAATATGGGCAACGGCTGGCGGCGTTCGTCGTGCTTACGAGCAGCGCCTCGGCCACGCCGGATGACCTCAAGCAGCACGTGCGCGACAACCTCGCCAACTACAAGGTGCCCCGCGAGATCGTCGTCCTCGACGAGCTGCCCCGCAGTAGCACCGGCAAGATACATCGCGGCGAGCTGCTTGCCCGGATTGGCAACGCGCGCTAGCAGACTCGTGACAACACATCCGAGTCGCACCGTGCTTCGCGCGGCTGCCGAACTGGCCAACGCGGCCAACGGGATACGGCCAGTGGCGCGCCAGGGCTATGTCACGATTCCGGTCTTCGCCCTGGGCTGGCCCACCACCGAGCTGGCACCGTGGCTGCTGGGCGGCTCGCTGCTCGACGCGCTGCGCCGCGCTCGCCGCGGCGACTTCGCCGGCGTACCGGGTCGTCTCGCCTTGTGCCTGACCGCGGTCGCGTGGGTGATGTTGTGGATTATCCACCGCCGCGGGGTCCGTTCGGCGCCGTATTTCGACGCGGCACTGCGAGAGGCGTTAGGTCCGGATTACCAAGCAGTTCAGGCGAGTACGGCCATGCGCATCGCTCGCCCGACGGGTGTGTTGCGCACCGGCTTGGCACGCCGCACCTATGTGGAAAAAACCGGCACCGTGCGCTACGGTCCCCACGGCCGCCCGAACACGCTCGACGTCTGGCGCCGTCGTGACCTGCCGCGTGACGGACGCGCACCGGTGCTGGTGCACATCCCGGGCGGGGCGTGGGTGTTGGGCTGGCGACGCGGACAGGGCTACCCGCTGCTGGGATACCTGGCCGCAAGCGGCTGGATATGCGTGTCCATCGACTACCGGGTCAGCCCGGCGCACACCTGGCCGGATCACATCGTCGACGTTAAGCGGGCGTTGGCCTGGGTCAAGCAGAACATCGCCGACGCCGGCGGCGATCCGAACTTCGTGGTGCTGACCGGCGAGTCGGCGGGCGGACACTTGGCGGCCCTGGCAGCGCTGACGCCCAACGATCCGCGGTTCCAGTGCGGGTTCGACGACGTCGACACCTCGGTGGTGGCCGCGGTGCCCGTGTATGGACGCTATGACTGGTTCTCCACCGAAGGCGCCGGACGAGCGGAGTTCATCGCGTTTTTGGAGCGCTTTGTCGTCAAGCGCCGGCGAGCCGACGATCCGCAGGTATTTCTCGACGCGTCCCCGATCAACCGGTTGTCTTCGGATGCGCCACCGTTTTTCGTGCTGCACGGCCGCGACGACTCGCTGATTCCGGTATCCGAGGCGCGCGATTTCGTCAGCGCGCTGCGTGAGGTGTCGACGTCGCCCGTCGCCTATGCGGAATTGCCAGGCGCCCAACATGCTTTCGACATTTTCGGGTCGCCTCGCGCGCGGCACAGCGCTACCGCGATTGGGCGGTTTCTGTCGTGGGTGTACGCGACGTCGCAGCGCCGCTAGGCAGGTCGGTGCCGGACTGAGCTGTGTCCTATGCCTGCGCCATCGCCGTTTCGACGACCGTCAGCTTTTCGGAAAGCCCAGCAGCCCTTCGTATTTCAACGAAGGTATCGATCATCGCGTCGGTCACCTCGTGCGGGTCTTTGACGGTGGCGCCATCGGTCAGCACCGAGATGTTGAGTTGATCGACATAACTCCACACGGTGATGTTCAGCCCGCTGCCGGCGGTCAGCGGTCCCACCGAATAGATTTCGGTGACCAGCGCACCGCCGACCCGGCCGCGCTCGCGCGGACCGGGCACGTTGGAGATGTTCAGGTTCAGGATCTTGTTCTGCCCGTCGCGGCCGGCCAACCACCGGAACAAAGCCTCGGTCGGTGCCGGCGGGAAGTACGCCGCCCACCTGCTGACCAGCTCCGGTCCCATCAGCTGATGGCTCTCCTTGGCCGACACTGCATTTTCGTGGCAAAGCCGGGTCCGCTCCAGCGGGTCATCGACGTCGACGGGCAGCGCCACCAGCATTCCGGTGAAGTAGTTGCCGGAAATCCGCTCAGGGGAGAAGTCGAAGCTCACCGGCACCGACGCCAGCAGCGGATGATCCGCATTGCCGTCATAGCGCAGCAGCAGGGTGCGCAACGCCCCGGCCGACATGGCCAGCACCATGTCGTTGATCGTGGCTCCGAGCGACTTGCCGGTCTCCTTGACATCAGCCAATGCCAATGTGGCGCTGGCAAATCTGCGCTCGGGGGTGAGCATGTGGTTGATGAACGTCGGTGGCGGCGTGAACGGCCGGGTCAGCTCAGGTGACAGCTTGCGCGAGCTGCGACGCACCCGGGCTAACCCCTGCGCGGTGTAGCCCACGGTGCGCGGAATCCGGCCGACATGACGCAGATGATCGCCTAACGCCGAGCGCAGCAACTGTCCCTTGGTCGGTGCAGGGTCGGCCGCATACGAGCCGCGGGTGGGCTCGAAGGTGGGTTGTAGGTCCATTCCGCGGGCCAAGAGGTTGGCCGATGCGACGCCGTCGGCGAGCGCGTGGTGGATCTTGCCCACCACCGCTATCCGGTTGTTCGCCAGGCCCTCGACGAAGTACATCTCCCACAGCGGGCGGCTGCGGTCCAGCGGGGTGCTGGCGATCTCTCCGATGGCCTCGTCGAGTTCGCGACGCCCTCCCGGAGGTGGTAGCCGCCACGGGCGGATGTGGTAGGTGAGGTCGACGTCGCAGTTCTCCCGCCACATCGGGTGATGCAACTTGTACGGGATCTCCACCAGCTCATAACAGAACGGCTCGAGCTTGTAGAGCCGACTATGGATGACCCGCCGGAATTCGTCGATACCGAAGTCACGCCGGTCCGGGTCCAGCTCGATCACCCCGACCTTGATCGTGTGCATGTGCACGTTCGGGGTCTCGCTGTACAGCAGTACCGCGTCCCACCCGCTCAGCCGTTTCACGGTCGCGCCTTCCTCATGCACGGACCTTACATTTGGGCGGCGCTCAAATAACCTGTTTAGCCCCGATCGGCGGCCGGTTGCGGTGGACCTGGTTGAGGAACAGTCCCACGGCGGTGGCCATCGCGCCGGTGCGGGCACCGTCGATCAAATCGAAGCCATGTCCGGCGCCGGGCAGCTCCATGTAGCTCACCGGCGAATGCGAGACCGAGCGCAGCCGCTCGACGAAGCTGCGCGCCTGTTCGACGGGGATCACCGTGTCCTTACTGCCGTGAATCACCAAGAATGGCGGCGCTTTCGGGTGCACCCGCGCAATCGGCGAAGCCTTCCGGAACACCTCGGGGTGACGTGCGATCCGTTGCTTGACAATTACCCGCTCCAAGAAATCCACGAAGCGGACCCGCTCCGCTGTCGAGCGGTCTTCCCAGTCGTAGCGGCCGTAGATTCCGACGACGGCGTCGACCGCGGTGTCGGAGCCTTCGGGAAGCTCCGCCCGTAACTCGGGGTCGTTGCCGGTCAGTCCGGCCAGCGCGGCGAGATGTCCGCCGGCAGAACAGCCTGCCAGCGCAACGAAATTGCGGTCGCCGCCGAATTTGTCGACGTTCGCCCGCGCCCACGCGATCGCGGTTTTGACGTCGACGATGTGCGCCGGCCAGCGGTGGTGCGGCGAGACTCGGTAGCCGATCGACAGGCACACCCAGCCTTGTTCGGCGAGGTGTGACATCAGCGAATAGCCCTGCAGGGTGCGGCTGCCCTGTATCCACGCGCCGCCGGGCACGAAGATCAGCACGGGCGCGGGCTGAGCCGGCAGATCCTTGCGGCGCCACACGTCGAGCAGCTGGGCGGGGTGGTCGCCGTACCGCACGGAGCCGCGGTACAGGTGGCGGCGATGTTCCAGCGCCCGCCAGATCGGCGGGGTCCGGTGCGGCGCCGGCCAGTCGATTGCCAGGTCGTCGCTGGGGATGATGCCGCGCAGCGCGGCTTCGGAGACCGCTTGAGTTTTGTCGCGGTCGCGGCGACGGATCTCGGTGATACCGGGCGTCAGCCACGCCTTGGCTGTGGTTGAGGCGAATTCCGGCAAGATCCGGCAGCCCCAGACACCCATTGCGGTCACGCCGCCCAGCGGCTCCAGATGCTTGCCCACCACCGGCAGCGAAGCTGACGCAACGCTCAATTCCAGCATGTAGTCGGCGGGACGCGCCCGCAGCAACCACCTGAGGCGGCTGGCCATCGTAGGGCCGGGATAGCGGGTCGCCGGTCGCACCGTCATGCCCGGACTGTACCCCGCTACGGCCGCGACAAACGGTGAACATACCAGTTGACCGATTAGTACATCGTTTGCGCAGGTCAGAGACCCGGCGACAGGCCCGGGACACGGCGTATCAACCGGTTCAAGCATCGCGAAATCCGTCAAGATCGTGGTGGTGACCCAGGTCGACCCTTCCCGAACCAGCGGCTGCGATTTGCCCGGCGTGCGCTGAATAGGAACCGTCGCTGGCGTCGACGACGAGTGGCTGGAACATAAGCCAACCCGCACGCCGCCGTTGCCGACGGCCGGATCAACGAAGAACCCGCTGGGCGCGCCCGCACGCGGAGTATCCGAAACAGCAAGGGGCACTGAGTAATTGGGTAAACTGCCTTGCTCCAGCTCGGCCTAACTGTATCAGGTTGCTAGCCAACGATTCTCGGCACAACACTTGTACGGATTCGTCAGGTCCTGCTATTGGGGTCATGATTGTTTCCGGGTTGTTTCCGCTGAGTAACGGCCTTGGCGTGCCTAGGTGTCCGCGAGTCCGACAGTGAGTTTGGTGTCGGTTTACGAAGCGGAAAGGTTCGGTTGTGCTTAACATTGCTGAGTGCGACGCGAGCCGCCGCGAACCATGGGTGTCGAAGAGGAGTTTCACCTCGTCGATCTGAAGACGAGGCGTCTGACCGCCCGCGCGCCTGAGTTGCTGGACGAACTGTCCGACGACTTCGTCGCGGAGTTGCAGTGCTGCGTCGTCGAGGTCAGTAGCGGGGTTTTTGACACCCTGGATGGGCTGCGCGACGACCTGGTGCGCCATCGGCGCGTGCTGGTCGACACGGCAACCGAACTCGGCATCGGGATAGTGGCGGCCGGCACGATGCCGCTGTCGGTGCCGGCCGAAATGCAAGTCACCCAGACCGAGAGGTACCGGCAGATGCTGGCCGACTACCAGCTGCTGGCGCGCGAACAGCTGATCTGCGGCACCCAGGTCCATGTCGGCGTCGAGGACCGCGACGTCGCCGTCAAGGTAGCCAACCGGATCGCCCCGCACCTGCCGACGCTGCTGGCCCTTTCGGTCAGCTCGCCGTTTTGGGCCGACGGCGCCGACACCGGCTACTCCAGCGTGCGCACCCTGGTCTGGCAGCGTTGGCCCACCACCGGCCCGGCGCCACCGGTACATTCCGCTGCCGAATACGACAAGCTGGTGTCCGACCTGATCGCCAGCGGAGTGATCAGCGACCCCGGCATGGTCTACTTCGATGTCCGCCCGTCGAATTCGGCGCCGACATTGGAACTTCGGGTATGCGATAGCTGCCCATTGGTCGACACAATCGTGTTGATAGCCGGGCTGTTTCGCGCCCTGGTGCAGCGCGAGGTCGAGGGGTTGCGGGCCGGTGCCCAGCCGATGGTGATCGCACCGACGCTGGGCCGGGCCGCGCTGTGGCGTGCGGCGCGCTCCGGCCTGGAAGGTGTGCTGGTCGACGTCAGCCAGCCGCGTGCCCGCGCCGCCGCTGACGTGGTGCGCGATTTGGTCTGCTCGTTGCGTCCACAACTCGAGGCGACCGGCGACTGGGAGATCCTCGACGAGCTTTCGCGACAGGCTCTCGCTGCCGGTACGTCCTCGGCACGCCAGCGCCGCGCGCTGCGCCGCCGCGGCCGGCTCACCGACGTTGTCGACCAGCTGATCGCCGAGACCGCCGAAGGCTGGCGGAGCGCCGGAGTGGCGCTCGGGGACGATCACAGCCTGCTCTTCGGTTACCAGCCCACCGCTCGGTCGGCCCAGGGCCTTGCCGCCGACGTGTTCGCCAGCTACGACGAAGCGGTGGGCGGCGGTCGTCCGCGGCGACCCTACGTCAAAGTGCTCGAGACGATGGCGAGTCTCGGCGCGGCCGCGCTGCGGTCCAGGGAGGGCGCTATCGAGCAAGAACAGCGCGCAGAAGACATCACGTTCCGCGTCACCGGTCAAAGCCGCGCCCAAGTGTTCCCGCTTGACCTGGTGCCTCGCGTCGTTGCCGCCGACGAATGGGACCGGTTGGCCACCGGACTCGGGCAACGCGCCCGCGCGTTGGACGCATTCCTGCGCGACATCTATTCCGGTCAGCAGATTCTCGCCGATGGGATCATCGGCATGGAGACCCTGGACCGGGCGCCGGGGTTCCGTTCGACCGGCCGACTGGCCGGTGACACGGTGCACGCGCACATCAGCGGAACCGATCTGGCCTGTGACGGCGAGGGCCACTGGCTGGTGCTGGAAGACAACCTGCGGGTGCCGTCGGGGGTGGCCTATGCGATCGCCAACCGCCGGTTGTTGCGCAAGTACCTGCCGGAATTGCGACCCCCGGAGGAGATCGCCGACCTCGACCGCGTCCCTCAGATGTTGCTCGAAACACTGGCCGCGGCTGCACCACCCCACACAACCGGTGAGCCGGCCGTCGCGCTGCTGTCGGCCGGCTGGAAGGATTCCGCCTGGTTCGAGCACAGGTTCCTGGCGGACGAGATGGGTGTGCCGTTGGTGCAGCCGTCCGACCTGTCGGTGCGAGATCGCCGGCTGGTGCGTCACATCGGTACCGGCACCCGACCCATCGACGTCATCTATGCCCGGATGGACGAAGACATGCTGTTGTCGTCGACCGGTTACGACGGCGGGCCGTTGCGGACTGGATTGCTCAACGCGGTGATCGGCGGCAATCTGACCATCGTGAACGCACTCGGCAACGGGGTTGCCGACGACAAGGCGATCTACGCGTATGTGCCCGCGATGATCGAGTACTACCTCGGCGAGAAGCCGCTGCTGCCGCAAGTGCGCACGTGGATCTGCGCCGAACGTGACCAGCGCGACTATGTGCTGGCCCATCTCTCCGAGTTGGTGGTCAAGCCGATCGACGGCCTCGGGGGCAGCGGCGTGCTGATCGGTCCGGACGCCAGCGACGCGGCGCTCGACGCGCGCCGTCGCGAAATGACGCTGCAGCCCGAGCGTTTCATCGCCCAGGAGGTGATCGCGCTGTCGACGCACCCGACGTTCGACGGGGAAGGCATGTACCCGCATCACGTCGACCTGCGCGCGTTCGTACACTTGCGCGGACGCCCTGGTGGCGCGGTATCGGCCCACGTGGCGCCCGCCGCGCTGACACGGGTGGCGAGCAGGGGTTCGCGGATCGTCAACTCGTCAGCCGGCGGCGGCAGTAAGGACACCTGGATTTTGACTCAACCGGCAACCGGCGCGTCGGAACACCGCGACCGCCAGACGATACCGGCCTGAGGCAGCGGCCACGATGTGCGGTATCGGCGGCGAGATCCGGTTCGACGGGCGATCCGCGGATGCGGCTGCGGTGGCCCGGATGGCCGACGCGATGCGGTCACGCGGCCCGGACTCCGACGGTCTGGTGGCATACGGGCCGGTCGCGCTCGGACACCGCCGGCTGTCGATCATCGACCTGTCCACACGCGGCGCCCAGCCGATGGTGGACAGCGCCCTGGGGCTGACACTGGTCTTCAACGGCTGCATCTACAACTACCAGGACCTCCGACGGGAGCTGGAAAAGTTTGGCTACCAATTCTTTTCGACGGCCGACAGCGAGGTTGTGATCAAGGCGTTCCACCGCTGGGGAACCCGCTGCGTGGAACGCTTCAAAGGGATGTTCGCGTTCGCGATCGCCGACCGCGACTCCGGCGTGGTGACGCTGGCGCGTGACCGGCTGGGCATCAAGCCGCTGTACCTCGCCCGAACCCCGGGCCGCTTGCGGTTCGCCTCCGCGGTGCGCGCGCTGCTGGCCGCCGGCGACGTGGACACCGAGCTGGACCGCCATGCGCTGCACCACTACATGACCTTCCACTCGGTGGTGCCCGCGCCCCGCACGATCTACCGGGGAGTGCGAAAACTGCCGCCGGCCACCGTACGGGTGATCCAGCCCGACGGCACCCACACCGACACCGTCTACTGGAACCCCGCCTTCGAGCGCGATCCCGACCGCGCGTCCTGGTCCGACCGTGACTGGCAGGACGCGCTGATGGACGCGCTGCGCACGGCCGTACACAGACGGATGGTCGCCGACGTGCCGGTCGGGGTGTTGCTTTCCGGCGGCATCGACTCCTCGATCGTGGTGGCGCTGCTGGCCGAGCAGGGCCAGCACGGACTGGCCACGTTCTCTATCGGGTTCGATTCCGCAGGTGGAGAATCCGGCGACGAGTACGCCTACTCGGATCTTATCGCCAAGACCTTCGACACCAACCACCACAAGATCCATATCGACAGCTCGCGGCTGCTACCCGCGGTGCCGAAAACCATTGCCGCCATGAGCGAACCGATGGTCAGCCACGACTGCGTGGCGTTCTATCTGCTGTCCGAGGAAGTGAGTAAATCGGTCAAGGTGGTGCAGTCCGGACAGGGCGCCGACGAGATTTTGGGCGGATACAACTGGTATCCGCCGCTGGCCAACGTCGCGCGTGAGCAGACCACCGAGGCCTACGCCAAGGTGTTTTTCGACCGCAGCCACGCCGACGTGCTCAAAATCTTTGCACCCGAGTATGGAATCGACGTCGATGTCAGCCGGGAGTTCGCGGCCGCGCACCAGTCTGCGCCCGGCGCCGAAACCGCCGTGGACGCCGCGTTGCGGCTCGATACCCAGGTCATGCTGGTCGAAGACCCTGTCAAGCGCGTCGACACGATGACGATGGCGTGGGGGCTGGAGGCCCGGGTGCCGTTTTTGGACCACGACTTCGTCGAGCTGGCCGCCGCCTGTCCTCCGGAATTGAAGTTGGCGTGCGACGGCAAGGGTGTGCTCAAGGACGCGTCGCGGGCCCTGCTGCCGTCGCAGGTGATCGACCGGACCAAAGGCTATTTCCCGGTGCCGGGCATTCGGCATTTGAATGGGCCGGTGCTGGACATGGTTCGAGATGCATTGAGCGACAAGGCTGCCCGTGCGCGGGGGCTGTACCGCGCCGAAACGGTGAATGCGCTGCTGGCCGAACCCAACAAGACGCGGACCACGCTGGATGCTAATGCGCTCTGGCAGCTGGCCGTCTTGGAGATGTGGCTACAGAGCATGGCGGGCTGACGTGGTGACACGGCACGTACGCGCGAACTACGGCGCGTCACTGTCCCCTGACGCAAGGGTCTTTGCACACATCGTCGACGACGTCGGCTATCCACGAGCGGTACAGCGCTTTTTGCGCGGCTGGCGAGCCAGCTCTTCACGTGATGTTGTGCTGCCCGTCGACGGTCCGGTCACTCGATTGATCCACTCCCCCGACGACCGCTGGCTGGCCTGCGAGGTGGCGCCGGGTGGCGGCACCTGCACCCAGATCTGGATGGTCACCACCGATCCCGATGATCCGTCGGCATGGCGAATCGACCGGGAGGAGACTGGTACCGCCGAGTTGGTCGGTTGGGACGGCACCCGGGTAGCGGCGATCCTGACCGAAGAAAACGGTATCGGCTCGTCCTGCCTGATCGACCCGTCTGACGGCAATTGCATTGTGCTTGATAAACGTTCGGGTGGCCACCTGGTCGACGCATGGGCCGGCGCGTCGCTGGTGCGGGTCGGCCCCCGCGGCTACCACGAGCTGATCTTGCTGCACGGGCTGACTGAAACAGCGCTGCTGCCATCGGATCCCGGCTCTAACACCGAGGCCGGCATCATCCTCGACGACCATCATCCACGCCGGATACGTTGTGGCCCGACGGGTGAGCAGACGAGGCGCTTTTACCCACACAAGTTCTACGACATCAACAGTCCGCAGGGTTATGTGCGTTGTCTGGTCCGCAGCGACAACGGCTGCGACCGTGCCCGCCTCTTGGAGGTCACCGCCACCGAGGACGGCGTCGTCTATCACGTGGTGGCCGAACGCGCTGACTGCGAGCTTGACGAGTTTATCGTCAGCGACGACCTCAGCACAGTTGCGCTGTTGTGGAACCTCCACGGTGTCAGTGAACTACAGATGATGTCGTTCCTCGACTACACGCTGCAGGAACCGATTCCGCTGCCCGGACCGGTGGCAAGCGAACTGTCCATCAGCGCCACGGGCTCGATGGTGGCGCTCACCGTCGAGGGCCCGTCGATGCCGCGGACAGTGGAACTGGTGGATCCGCGATCTCGCGAATGGATGCGCATCGAGCGCGAACCCAGCCGCGGACCGGTAGTGGCCGGCCACAGCACTGGGCCCACGCTGGAGACGATCACCGCGCGCGACGGTCTGACGTTTACCGGCTGGCTGTACCGGCCGCCGGCCGGGGTGGCGCACGCCGGGGCGCTGGTGTATCTACATGGCGGCCCGGAGGGACAGGCTAGGCCTGGCTATGACGAGTTCTTCCCGGATCTGCTCAATGCGGGCGTCACGGTGTTTACTCCAAATGTCCGGGGCTCTGGGGGGTCCGGGAGGTCGTTTCTACACGCCGACGACAAGGAGAAACGCTTCGCCGCGATCGATGACGTTGCGGACTGTGTTCAGTTTTTGATCGAGGGGGGCTTCGCCGAGGAGAACCGGATCGCATGTGCTGGCCGGTCCTACGGCGGTTTTCTGACGCTGGCTGCGCTCACGTTTCATCCAGAGCTTTTCGCCGCCGGGATCAGCATCTGCGGGATGAGCGACCTATCCACGTTCTACCGCAATACCGAACCGTGGATCGCCGAAGCTGCATTTTCGGAATACGGCCACCCGGTCCACGACCGCGCGTTGTTCGAACAACTGTCACCGCTGCGCCGCGTCGACGCGTTGACAGCACCGCTTCTGGTCGTGCACGGCGCCAACGACACCAACGTGCCGCCGAGCGAGTCCGAGCAGATCGTCGAGGCGCTGCGTGAACGGGGCCGAGACGTACGCTTCTTGCTTTTTGACGACGACGGACATGACATCGCCAAACGGGAAAACCGCGAGACACTGGCCACCGTCATGGGCGAGTGGCTCGCGGCTGCATTCGCGACGGCCGGGACAACCCCTGGTGCGGCAAATGCCGGCATTGAGCGGATAGGGGCAACCGATGCTCAGTCATGATCTGCGGCAACGCCGGCTGGACGTCATCCGCGAGCACATGGACACCGAAGTGACCCAGGACTTCGACCGCACGCTCCGCACGTTCAACGGGCATCCGCGTTACGAGATCATCGCGACTGGCCAGGTTTTCGATGGCGACGATGAGGTGATGGGTTACTACCGCACCACCCGGGCGGCGTTTCCCGATCAGCGCCACGACAACGTGCGCTACCACGTCGCCGATGGCGCGGTGATTGTCGAGTTCGACCTGCTGGGCACCAATCTCGGTGAATTCTACGGCTTTCCACCGACCGGCAAGGCATTTCGGGTACCAGTTATCGCGGTGTTTTTCTTCGACGGTGACCGCATTGTCAACGAGCGAATCTATTTCGATTCGGCGAGTCTGGTGACCCAAATCGGCCGTCCCGAGTTGCTGGGCCAAGCGCCAGTCTGATTCATGGACTGATTCCGGTATCCGCCCGCCACGCGACCAAGACACGCAATACTGATCCAATGCCCAGCACCGACTTTCACCCTGACCTTCGCACCATCGCCCGGCTTGCCCCACGGACATTGGTCACCCCGCGGACGCTTCCGCTGATGCGCAGGGCGCTGCAGTTGCGCACTATCGGTCGTCGCTACGACGTCGAAGTGCTCAGGTTGGAATCAGGAGCCGGCGTGCGGCTACACCGGCCGGCCGGTGTCACCGAACCGGCCCCCGCGCTGCTGTGGATTCACGGCGGCGGGTATGTCATGGGCACCGCCAAGCAGGACGACGGGCTGTGCCAGCGCTTCACCCGCCAGCTGGGTATCACCGTCGCCGCGGTCGACTACCGCCTTGCGCCCGAGCATCCCTATCCGGCGCCGCTCGAGGACTGCTATTCGGCGTTGCGGTGGCTGGCCGGATTGCCCGCGGTAGATCCTGCGCGGGTCGCGATAGGCGGTGCCAGCGCCGGTGGTGGGCTGGCGGCGGCGCTCGCACTGCTGGCCCGCGACCGCGGCGAGGTGCGCCCGATACTGCAGGTGCTGGCGTACCCGATGCTCGACGACCGCACGTCGGCGAGCCCGACGAATGTCAGCTACCGGCTGTGGAGCCCGAACAGTAACCGCTTCGGTTGGGCGGCCTACCTCGCCGGCGCCGATCCGCAGCTCGCGGTGCCGGCCCGCCGCGACGATCTGAGCGGGCTCGCGCCGGCGTGGATCGGCGTCGGCACCCACGATTTGTTCCATGATGAGGATCTCGCCTACGCCGAGCGCCTCACCCGCGCTGGGGTGCCATGCCACGTGGAAGTCGTGCCGGGCGCATTCCACGGCTTCGACCTGTTGCTACCGAAAGCGCAAGTGTCGCGGGAGTTTTTCGCCAGCCAGAGCGCGTGTTTGCGTCAAGCGTTCACGTCGAACAGTGCACCACCTCCCCGCTGACGATGGTGGCGGCGACCATCTCGGCGTCGAGGTCGGCCAGTGCCGTGTGCGGCGGCACGCGCAGAATGCACAGATCCCCGGGCTGTCCGGGTTCGACGGTGCGCGGTTGAGCAGGCTCGCTGGCCCGTCCTAGGAACATCGTCAAAGCCGTTCGCGCCGTGATACATTCGTCGGCGTTGAGGGTGCGTCCGCTGGGCGTGGTGCGGTGTACTGCGGCGCGCATCGCCGCCCACGGGTCGTCACCGCCGAACGGCATGTCGGTGGACAGTGCGACCGGGATGCCGGCGCGCAGCAGCGATGCGACCCGCCAAAGCTGGTCGTGTTCGTCGGCGGGGACTTCAGCGAGGTACTGATCGCCGCGCTCGGCGACGAAGTTCGGCTGGGTGACCACGATCACGCCGAGCTCGGCGAGGTCATCCAGGGAATCGGGCGGCGCCACGGCGGCATGCTCGATCCGGTCACCCGGGCGTGTGCCGGCTTGGCGCAGCGCCGCGATCGTCACCACCAGCTGTGCGGCGGTCACACAGTGGATGGCGACCGATCCGCCGGCGCGGTGGCGCTTGGTGATCCAGCCGGCCAGCGAGTCGAGGTCCAGGCTGTCGTCGTGCAGGATGCGCTTCCCGGGCGACAGACAATGCACGCGTTGCAGCAATGTCCCGCGCCGGTGCAGTTCGGTCAACGTCACGATGTCGCTGACCTTGAGATCCGGTGTGGCGTCGGTGACGCCGGTGACGCCGTAGCGAGCCAGTCGGCGGCTGACCGGGCCCAGGTTGGTTTCGCGGCGCCCCAGCGCGTCTGACCAATCGGGGTCCGCGCTGCGCAACCGGCCGTCGGGGTGATCGGACAAGCCCACCCTGTTCAGGCCAGCCGAGTTGAGGATCCACAGCACCCCGCTGCGATGCTGTACCCGCACGGGGACCGGCGGAGAAATGACGTCGAGCACGGTGCGATCCAGCGGGCCGGCCACCGAATCGTGGTAGCCGACTGCGCGGATCCAGCCGTCGCTGCCGACTTCAGCGGCGGCCAACGCGTGGGCCAGCTCGTCACGGTCGCGCACCTGCGGCGGCCCGACCCGCACCGAATCCTCCGCGGCAGCAGCCGAATACAGGTGGACGTGGTGGTCATGCAGCCCGGGCAGCACGGTGCCGCCGGCCGCGTCGAACACCTCTTCGCCGCGCCGTGGCGTCAGTTGGTCGGCGACTTCCTCGATCTGGGTGTGTAGCCGGACGTCGACCGCCGCGCCGTCGAGCGTGGTGGCGCATTGGATCAGCATGGGGCGGCTAGCCTTTCGACGACGATGTGACGCACTGCGACGTTGTCGGCGCCCAACGGCGGCGCCGACGGGCTTTGTGGCGGCGGCTGCGGCGGCGCAACAGGTGCAGCGCAGGTCGACTGTTCGCCCGGCAGCGCGGCATATGTCGCGGCGACCGCTGCCATCGACACCTCGATCACCTCACCGCCGCCGCGGTGCAGCGACTGTGCCACTGCGCGTGCGGCTTCCAGGCCGCTAAGCGGGTCGGCAATGGCATCGCCGCAGAACACGGGTCGGTCGTCATCGGAGCCGACGAGCCCGCCGGCCACCGCGGCGTCGTCGCCGAACGCCGCTCGGTTGGGCTGATCGGGGTAACCGTTGATACGTAACCAAACCCGTCCCGGCCGGGCCGGCACGTCGTCGGCGCTCAACTGGCGTCGCTGTAGCCCGGCTGGGCGCGAGGCTTCGATGACGACGTCGGCCGCTGACAGCAGCTGTCGGAGTTCGTTGGCGTCGTTGTCGAAATCGACAGCGTAGGAGAGTTTTCCGAAGTTCATCCAATCGAAGAAGGCCGGCTCGCCTTGGCGTGTGCCGTCGGGGCGACCGGGGCTTTCCACCTTAACCACGACTGCGCCTGCGCGGGCGAGCAGCTGGGCACACAGCGGGCCCGCCCACAGCGGCGACAGGTCGGCCACCAGCAACCCGTCGGCGCGCCGCGGCCCGGCCGCGGCGGCGGTGCGCCGCACGACGGGTGGCGTCGCGTCAGTTTCGCTTAACGCGGCGGCGGCGATGTCGAGCAGCTGCGAGCGGGCGACAACCGCGTCGGTGGGATGCGTTGCCGTCCAAGCGGTCAGCGCCGGCCACGCGTCCGCGGGAACGGTGTCGGCTTGCAGCAGCGCGGGCAGCGCAGCGACGTCGTCGTCGCGCGGCAGCGCGATCGCGCACCAACCGTCGGCAGTGGCCAGCAGCCGCGTCGCGCCGCCGGCGGAGACGCGACCCTGCCGCGTGAGCCCGAGCAGCGCACCCCGGCCGGCCAAGATCGTCGCGGCGTCGGTCTCGACACCGAGCAGCTGGCCGATATCGGCGGTGACCCGCCGCGCTTCGGCCAGCACGCCGGCGCGCGAGAAGTCCGGCGGCCCGTCGGCCGGCCCAGTCAGGTAGGCCAGCCCGCTAGCGGCCCAGTCAGCCGCGGCCGAGTCCACGCCCCCATTGTGCGCAGCGGTCTAGAACTGCAGCGCGGTGAACCGCCAATCCAGCACCTGCCGGTCAGACTCTGCTTCAGAGACCGCGTACACCAGCGACCGCAATCCCAGCACGCCGCCGTGGCCGACCGGTTCAGCGGATTCGACGTGCAGTTCGCTGTACAGCGTGTCGCCCTCGTACACGGGACCGGTGTGGTCGCAGGACTGCCAGCCCAGCACCGTCACCAGGTTTGGCAGCAGCCGGGTGGCCTGCGCGAGCGCGAGCCCGATGGTGTGTCCGCCGTACACCAGGCGACGCCCGCTCACACGTGAATCATGGTGGGTGGCAGCGATATTCAGCGTGAGCCGGGCCAGCTCGGGTGCGCCGCTGACCACGTCGGCGCTGCTGTGCAGCACCGTGCCGGTCAGACCGGCGTCGAAATGCGGGCCCGGCACCCGCTGGCGAAACGCGTCGGCGTCCCAGTCGGCGGTCGGGTCATGCGCAGGTGCCACCGCGTCGGCGCCAATGGTGGACAGGTCGTCGCCGGGCTGACCGTCGGGCCGCCAGTCGGGGCTGGCGGGCAGCATCGCGCAGCGGTAGAAGTCGAGCACCAACCGGTCGGCCTGGTCGATGGTGGTCATCCGCAACGCCGCCAGCCCGGTCGGCGCACGGCCCGGCTTGACCGAGTTGGCGCGCAGCCCCACCACTTCAGTGCGCGTGTAGAGGGTGTCACCGATGACCGGGAACCGGTGAAACAGTAGGCCGCGGTAGAACAGGTTGGCTTTGACCCGCTGGGTGACCAGTGTCGTCTGCCCGATCGCGACATCGCAGACCAGTGCCGGATGCGCCAGTGCGGCGGGCGCGCCGGTGACCATGGCCGATAGGTCGGCGTCCAGCGGCAGCCGCAACCGATCACCCACGATCGCCTGGTGAACCGCGGCCATCCCGGCGGTCAGCGTCACCAACGGCGCCCAGTCGAACACCCGGCCCACCGCGAGGTCGTCGAAATAGGGCCCGCCGCTCATCGCGCCTCCCGTGCGTCAGTATGGCGGTACAGATCCTGGCACACCCGGAAGGTGATCGATGGGCACCGGACTCAACGACGAAGAAGCCATGTTGGTCGCCACGGTGCGGACCTTCATCGATCGCGACGTCAAGCCCACGGTGCGCGAGGTCGAGCACGCCAACGCGTACCCCGAGGCGTGGATCGAGCAGATGAAGCGGATCGGTATCTACGGCTTGGCTATTCCCGAAGAATATGGCGGGTCGCCGGTGTCGATGCCGTGCTACGTGCTGGTCACCCAGGAGCTGGCGCGAGGCTGGATGAGCCTTGCCGGCGCGATGGGCGGGCACACTGTAGTCGCCAAGCTGCTGTCGCTGTTCGGCACCGACGATCAGAAGCGCCGCTATCTGCCGCCGATGGCCAGCGGTGAACTGCGGGCCACCATGGCGCTGACTGAGCCCGGCGGCGGGTCGGATCTGCAGAACATGTCGACGACAGCGCTGCCCGACGGCCCCGATTCCCAGGATCTGGTGGTCAACGGGGCGAAGACCTGGATTTCCAATGCCCGCCACTCCGGGCTGATCGCGTTGCTGTGCAAGACCGACCCGGCCGCGACCCCGCGGCACCAAGGTATTTCGGTGCTGCTGGTCGAGAACCCTTGCGCGGGGCTCTCGGTGTCGCGGGATCTGCCCAAGCTGGGCTACAAGGGCGTCGAGGCCTGCGAGCTGTCCTTCGAAGACTGCCGGGTTCCGCTGGCGGCGATCCTGGGAGGGGTGCCGGGTAGGGGTTTCGCGCAGATGATGAAAGGCCTTGAGACTGGCCGTATCCAGGTGGCCGCTCGCGCGCTGGGGGTAGCCACGGCAGCATTGGACGACGCGCTGGCGTACGCACAGCAGCGGGAGAGCTTCGGCAAGCCGATCTGGAAGCACCAGGCTGTCGGCAACTACCTGGCCGACATGGCGACCAAGCTCACCGCCGCACGCCAACTCACCCGCTACGCCGCCGAGCGCTACGACAGCGGCGAGCGCGCTGACATGGAGGCCGGGATGGCCAAGCTGTTTGCCTCGGAAGTGGCAATGGAGATTGCCCTCGACGCTGTGCGCATCCACGGCGGTTACGGCTACTCATGCGAATACGACGTCGAACGCTACTTCCGCGACGCGCCGCTGATGATCGTCGGCGAAGGCACCAACGAGATCCAGCGCAACGTCATCGCCGGGCAGCTGGTCGCCCGCGGCGGCATCTAGGTTCTCGCCGCCCAGTGGCCACTTAAGACGCGCTTTTCGCGCCCGTGTGCGTTAAGTGGCCGTTCGGCGCGTTTTGGAATATGCAGCCGCCGCCAGAGGTTATCTGTGCCGAAACCAGCACATCGATGTCGCAGAAGGGAGTGATGACGATGCTGACGTTCGACCCGTTCCTCCGTGACTTCGATCGACTGACGAAGCAGCTGTTAGGCACCACGCTGGGTACCGCCACCCGTCCCGCGGTGATGCCGATCGACGCCTGGCGCGAGGGCGACCACTACGTCGTGGAGCTTGACCTCCCCGGCATCAAGCCCGACTCCATCGACGTCAGCGTCGAACACGACACCGTAACGGTGCGGGCCGAACGGCCGGCCGCCACGGACGACCGCAACTGGGTGGTCGCCGAACGCCCGTACGGCGTGTTCAGCCGGCAGCTATTCCTGGGCAACAGCCTGGATGCTGACAAGATCAGCGCCAACTACAGCGACGGCGTATTGCGGCTGACCATCCCGGTGGCCGAGGTGGCCAAGCCTCGCAAGATCGCCATCGGGACCGGCGCCCACAAAGCCATCGACGCCTGAGGCGGCGCTGGCTGGACCGGCCTGTCCCCTGCTGAGGCTCGGCCGGGGCAGGCCTGCAGAAATCAGTCCATCGCGAGGGCCGCCCTGAGCATCCTTTGGCCAGGGCGGTCTTCGCTCACCACGCGGCCCGTCGTCTGGAGGAGGTGATACCCATGACGAGCTTGCTCGATCCGTTCGTTGACGACCTCGACCGGCTAACTGCACGACTTCCACGGATCCTCGGCACCGCCGCCCGCCCCGCGCTGATGCGGATGGATGCCTGGCGCGACGGCGACACCATGATTGCGGAGCTGGACGTGCCGGGTATCAAAGCCGACTCGCTGGAGGTCACCGTCGAAGGTGGTGTGCTGACGGTGCGCGCCGAACGCGAAGATGCAGACAACCGCGACCGTGTTTGGCTGACCGCTGAGCGCCCGCACGGCGTGTTCGTCCGCCAGCTCTTCCTCGGCGAGCAGGTGGACAGCGACAAGATCAGTGCCGACTACACCAATGGTGTTCTGCAGCTGAGCATTCCGCTGCACCAGGCTGCCAAGCCGCGCAAGATCGTGATCGAGGCGGGCCGGCACCGCAACACTGGAAACGGAGGTCGTCACCACCTGACACCGCAATGGGTGCGTCGGTGGCTGCCGCACGGTAACCGCGGCAAGCTCACCGTCCGCCACTAGCACGCTCAACGCGCCGAGTGGCCAGTTGCGGCATGGTGTTTCGCATGCCGTAACGGCCCACCCGGCGGCCGAGCGTGTTAAGTGTTGCTGATGCCGCGCTTCACGAGGGACATCCCACTGCTGGCCTCAGTGCAGCGGCGGTTGATCTACTTTCCCTCGCCGGGGCCGCTGCCTCCCGTCGGCACCATGCTGCCCGGCGGCGAGGACGTCGTGCTCCACACCGAGGACGGGCTTCGGCTGGGCGCGTGGTTTCTGCCGGCGGCCCGCGGGCCCGCGGTGCTGGTCTGCAACGGCAACGGGGGCGACCGCACGCTGCGCGCGCCGCTGGCCGCCGCATTGTTTCGTGCCGGCTTGTCGGTACTGCTGTTCGATTACCGTGGCTATGGCGGCAATTCCGGCCGCCCGTCGGAGGACGGATTGGCCGCCGACGCCCGCGCAGCGCGCGCTTTCCTGGTCGGCCGCCCGGAAGTCGACCCCACGCGGATCGCCTACTTCGGCGAGTCGCTGGGCGCAGCAGTCGCGGTTCGGCTCGCACTCGAATCGCCACCGGCTGCGTTGGTGTTGCGCTCACCGTTCACGTCGCTGACCGACGTCGGCCGGTTGCATTACCCGTGGCTACCGGTCGCCGCAGTGCTGGCCGACCGCTACCCGTCAATCGATCGCATCCACCGGGTCGCTGCGCCGTTGCTGGTGATCGCCGGTGATCGTGACATGCTGGTGCCGGCGACGCTCAGTCGGCAGCTCTTCGAGAGAGCTTGTGCGCCAAAGGAATTCGTCTTGGTGCCGGGCGCCGACCACAACAGCATGGAGCTGCTCGACGGCCGGTTGATGATCGACGCGATGGTGCGTTTCTTTGGCCAGCACGGCCTGCTCGCCGGCTAGCAGATCGCGTCGACCAGTCCCCAGTGCAGCGCTGTGGCGGGGTCGACGGTCCTGCCCGAGAGCACCAAATACGCGGTGCGCCAACGGCCTACGCGTCGTGTCAGGCTGACGGTGCCGCCGGCTCCGGGGATCAGTCCCAGGCTCAGCTCAGGTAGCCCGAAGACGGCGTCGGGCCGGCATACCACTCGACCGCAGAACGCTGCCATCTCCAGTCCGCTACCCAGCACCCGGCCGTGCACTTCGGCGCGGCAGGCCGATCCGAGCCGGGCGGTAACTGCGTCGAGCACCAAGGCCGGGCTGTGCCGGGTGCGGGCCAGATGCGCGCTGGCCGGGTCGTCGAAGGTGCCGAATTCGGCGAGGTCGCCGCCGCTGCAAAACGACGGGCCGTTGCCGTTCAACACCACCTCCTCGACCGACGGGTCGAGTTGCGCGACGGTCAATGCCTCCAACAGTGCGGCGCGGGCATCGGTGGAAAACGCGTTGTGGCGTTGCGGCCGGTTGAACGTGATCTGCAGGCTGTTGCCGTCGCGCACGGCAAGCACCGGGTCGGGGATCTCGGGCAGATGCGCTGGGCCGCGCTGGGCGAGCCAGCGGGCGAATTCCGGCCCGGCTTGCAAGGTGGAGTAGGCCAGCGACTCGGTGACCACCCCGGCCAGGGTGGGGCCATGCGGATCGATGCTGCGCAGCACGTCGTCGCAGACGGCGCTGGCGTGGGGCCATCGGGTGCAGCGTTCGCGCAGCTCGGCGAGGGTGTCGGGCACCGAGTCGACGGTGATCACTCGCGGGTCGGTGTAGGGATCTTCGGTCAGGGTGAAAGTGGCAGTGGCAAGCCATGGTTCGGCGTTGCGGGCGCCAAGGTCAGCAGCTGGCCCGAGTGCGACGATCACTCCCGGCGGCGGTGCGACGTCGGCGTCTGGCGCCGTCGACAGGTCGACCACCCGAAGCATGGGTTACGCCGAATACTTCTCGACTAGTTCGCGCTTGAACAGCTTGCCGGTCTCGGTGCGCGGCAGCTGCGCCTCGAACGAAATCGACCGCGGACATTTGTAGTGTGCCAACCGATCTCGTAGCCAGATCAGCAGCTCGTCGGCAAACTGGTCGGTCGCATCGGCGGGATCGACGGTCTGCACCACCGCTTTGACGCTTTGGCCCATCTCCGCGTCGGGGACGCCGAACACCGCCGCGTCGAGCACCTTCGGGTGGGTGACGAGCAGGTTCTCGGTTTCCTGCGGATAGATGTTGACCCCGCCGGAGATGATCATGTGGTGGCGCCGGTCGGTCAGGTAGAGGTAGCCCTCGTCGTCGAGATAACCGACGTCGCCGACGGTAACCCAGCCGTGCTTGTCTTTCGACGCGGCGGTTTTCTCCGGGTCGTTGAGGTATTCGAACGCGTAGCCGCCCTCGAAGTAGATCTCCCCGGGCTCCCCCGGAGGTAGTTCGTCACCGTTTTCGTCGAGGATGTGCACGGCGCCGAGCATGGGCTTCCCGACCGAACCGGGGTGTGCCAGCCACTCCTCGGCGGTGATCAACGTTGACCCGATCGCCTCGGACGAGGCGTAATACTCGTCGATGATCGGGCCCCACCAGTCCATCATCTGTTTCTTGATCTCCACCGGGCACGGCGCCGCCGCGTGCATCACCCGTTTCAGGCTGGACACGTCATACGAATCGCGAACGGACTCAGGCAATTTCAGCATCCGGGTGAACATGGCCGGCACGAACTGTGCATGGGTGACCCGGTAGCGCTGGATGGCGTCTAGGCAGCGCTCGGGATCGAACTTTTCCAAGACGACCGTGGTTATCCCCCCGGCTTGCACGCTCATCGACCACACCGACGGCGCGGTGTGATAGAGCGGGGCGGGGCTCAGGTAGACCGCATCGGGGTCCATCCAGAAGCCGACCAAAGCCGACATCATGCCGGGCGCCTCGGCCGGCGAGACGTGCGGCAGTTCACGTTTGATGCCTTTCGGCCGACCGGTGGTGCCCGACGAGTACTGCAGCAGATCGCCTTCGAGCTCGTCGTCGATCGGCGTATCCGGTTGGCCGGCAACGCATTCGGGATAGCGCAGCCAACCGTCGAGGTCGTCGTCGGCGATCATCAACAGGCGGGGCAGCCCGCTCGGCAGGTGTTCGGCCAGGTTTTCGCATGTCTTTCGCAGCGCAGCCGAGCCGATGATTGCCTGGGCGCTGCTGTTGTCGACGATGTAGGCCGCCTCCGCGGCAGTGAGGTGGGTGTTGATTGGAACGTAGTACAGGCCGCTGCGCCGCGCCGCCCACATCGCCGCATGGATGTGCTCGTTGTTCTCCATCAGAATCGCGACGGTGTCGCCCTCCCGCAGCCCCGCGCGCCGGAAGTAGTGCGCCAATCGGTTGGCAC
>Ga0070739_10002931_pt1 | contig 21939 bp, 20 predicted proteins | sample Coa_R1_7_FD_66445 | JGI IMG/M metagenome (GOLD analysis project Ga0070739, IMG submission 66445) | Surface soil microbial communities from Centralia Pennsylvania, which are recovering from an underground coalmine fire - Coalmine... | ecosystem: Environmental > Terrestrial > Soil > Unclassified ... | reverse complement strand
AGCGCAGCGCCGGGCGGTACACTGCTCATGAGGATCGGGCTCCTGGGTGTGGAGTAAGCAACCCCCAGGGTGCCCGATCTTCGTTCCTGCCGCAACACGGACTGTGATTTCTACGCTAGCCGCCCTTCCCCTCGATACGTCACTTCGATCCAGCGCGGTTCTATTCCTGCTTCGCGTCCCACCATGCGGCGGAGAGTCTCGTAATGAGTGACGTGGCCCAGCACCTGCTCCATCACGAAACCCACGCGCAGGGAACCCTTGCCACCCCGGCTCATGCTCGCACCGCTCCGCTCGCCGCCACCGAGCGCCAGACGTGTTCCGCGCCACCGAGCGCATCACAGACGCCTTGCCAGTACAGCAGGTTGAAGATGCCGCTCAAGGTTGACGCGGCCACGCGGCGAGCGCCCAGCCGCTCGGCCGCGCGCGCCAACCGGGCCAGCCCAAAAACCGCCCCTTCAAGCAAGATCGGCCGGCCAACGCATAGCCGCGCCGCGAACCGGTTGAGGAGGTTGCGGTCGTAAAACTCCTGGCTGGCGAGAAACATCGTGGTGTATCCTTTGTCCCGGTGCATCACGACGTCGTAGTAGCCGTACTGGTAGGGCGTCCTGCACCAAGACTCGAAGCTGCGTGCCGGGTAGTGCAGGACGTCCGCGCGCGGGTCGAAGACGAAGCGCGCCCCACGAATGGCCAATCGGTAGCCGAGCTCCACGTCCTCCGCTCGCTCGAATTCAGGATCGAATCCGCCGGCCGCCAGGAACTCTGCCCGAGACAAGGAGGCGTTCCCCGTATAGAACTGGCGCCAGGTGCAAGAGTACTGGCCCTCAAGCATGGCTTGGTACTGAAGTTGGAGCTTCTCTTCCTCCCAACGGATCCACGCTGGCCGTGACCAGTCTCGTGGCGGCGACATCGGGCCGACGACGACTACGTCAGGGTCGACCTCATGGATCGCCACGTGCGCGGCGATAAGGTCTGGAAACGGCACCACGTCGTCGTCGAGAAACACGATCAGCGTTCCACGAGCCTGCTCTACCCCTAGGTTCCGGGCCCGCGCAGGACCGCCGTGCGGCTGTGCCAGAATCCTGAGAGGGTAGGGCAGGGCGAGGCCCCGTACCCGCTCGACGGTTCCATCAGTTGAGCCGTCATCCACTACGACCACCTCGAAGTCAGTCGGGGGATAGGTCTGCTTCGCGAGCGCTTCGAGCAAACGCTCGAGGCTGCCGAGGCGGTTAAAGGTCGGTGTGACGACGCTGACGTACGGTTTCACGCCGCCTCCTAATAGCGCCGCACAACCCGAGCCGGCACGCCGGCTACGATGCTCCGAGGCGGTACATCCTTCGTGACGACGCTGCCGGCCGCGACTACGGCGTCCTGGCCCACCGTGACACCCTTGAGGATGATCGCGCGACTGCCGATCCAGACGCGGTCCCCAATCTCGATGGGCTTGATCAGGAGACCGGCGCCGGGGACCTCATGCTGGTCGGTATCCATGATGATGACGTCACGAGCGATCTTACAGTCCCGGCCAATCGTTACCGCACGAGCCGCGACGATCTCCGCATTGCGATTCAGATAGGTCCCATTCCCAATCCTGATAACCGCGTCTCGCCAACACTCAAGCCGGACGCCACTAAAGAAGACGCAATTCTCCACCTCGATACGGCCACCACGATTCTCCACTTGCGGTAAAGGCCAGCCGCCAGTGACCACGATGATGCCTGCCTTCTGAAAACGTGTTCGAAGCCAAAGGCCGAGTGCATGACTAACCAGCCCAGCCGATCGCAGTCGACGCACAACTCTTTGTGCTATCTGATGCAGCATGGGCTGGTGAGGCAAGTCTGCCGGGAGAGTGCGTCCCACCTTCGAGGTAGTGCTGTCGGTGTAGGCCGTGCAATCGCTATTTCGCGTCGGCTCGACATCTCTCATATTGGCACCATTCGCAGATTCCGAGACTCAAGCCTGCATCCCACACGTGATCCAATCCCACTTGTCTAGGACCACTCGACGGTGAGCGGCAGTCATCGCCTTTAGTGTGCCGTGCGGTCTGTGCCTCGTCCGTTTGCCGCCGGTAGAGTTTCGGTTGAGTACGGCCATTAGGCCAGTCACCGGCGGGCCAAAGCCTGAAGAGCAGCGTGGTGAATGATCCGGAAATCGACCGGTCGCAAGACGTGGAGTGCTGCTGCGACCCCCACAAACGCGAGCCCCCCCCCTGCTACCGCGAGCAGCAGGGACAGCGGCAGGAGCTGCGCGGTCACCACCGCTAGGCAGACTCCGGCGACGACGACTCGCCCGCTCAGCCCGACCAGCGAACGATCGACCAGGCCGCGTGGCACGAGCATCAGCGCGCCGCCGAGCATTAGCAACTCCGTCGCTACCGTGACGATGGCTGCACCAATCGCGCCATTGTTCAGAGAGTGTTCGAAGTAGGGGATCAAGAGTAAGTTGAGGGCCGGATTGACCACCGAGGCCACCGCCCCGATACCGAACCAGTACCGCTCACGGTGGAGGGCGGTGAGCGCCGTGCCCAGCACCATGTCGACTGCCACGATTGGCAGGTGCAGAGCAAGGATCATCATCAGCGGCACGGAGTTCTGGAAGGCGGACGGCCAATGCAGCAAGTCCGGGACCGCAGGGGCCAGTCCGATGCTCATCGCGCTGGTGGGAACGGTGAGCACAAGTACAGCGAACAGGCTGCGCCGGACGGTCTGCTGGAATAGAGCCCTGTCTGCCGCATGGCGACTCAAGGCGGGAAGAAGCGGCGTTGTAATCAAGGTCGGAATGAATACGGGGATGCTGATGATTCGGTAAGCTGCAGCGTACCAACCGACCACCGCCTCGTTCGCCAGCATCGCCAGGAGAAGCTTGTCGATCTCGCCATAGATCTGTAGCGCTAGCATCCAGCCCAGGAACGGAAAACCGCTGCGGGCCAGCCGCTGCCACAGTCCCAAGTCCAGCGCCGGCCGACAGATCTTCAGCCCGGCGGCACGCCATGCAAGCACGGCTACCGCTGCCGATGCAGCCACCCCGGTCGCCAGATACGCTTGGACGCCCCCACCGACGAGCAGTACGCCGATGCCAGCGACAGCACCAGCGACGGCGACTGCCGCATTGAGCCAGGCGTATCGTCCATGACGCTCCTGTCCGACGAGGACGGAAAGCGCTAGCGTTTGCGCAGTGGTGACCACCATACCGATGAGTGCCACGAGGACCAGAGAGATTTCGCCGGCGGGGAAGCCTAGGAATGGGAGAGCCGCGGCCAGAGCGCTTGCGATCAGCAGCGCGAGAGTCACCAGGACTACAAAGGCAGCGGCACTGTCAACCGCGGCGCGCGTTGGCTGGGTAGCGATGTGTCGCCGGAGGTAATTGGGAACCCCCAGCGACGCTACCAATCCGGCGAGGTTCGCGATGGTCACTGCTACGATATACTGACCGAGCGCCTGGTCGCCCAGATACCGAGGTACGAGTATCGCCGTGAGGAGGCTTGCCGCCCACGTCAGCGGCTGGGCAGTGAATAGGGCGACGGCCCCGCGCACGGTACTGGTCCAAGGCGACCCTCCAGTGGCGGACGGTGCTACCGAGGCGCGGCGCACCGGCTGCTCAGACGGTCCAGGACCGTCTGGCAGGACTGGGTACGCCGTTGCCGTGCCCTCACCCACTTGACGGGCCGTTCTCTGCTGATACGCAAGATGCAGGGTGTGTCATTCGTGCTTCTCGCCTGACTCTGAATCCTTTGCAATGGTGGTACGCGCCGTCTCCAGCCGCTCGTGTATCACTCGCTCCGTACCTAGCCGAGACTACCCTGAAGCGCTGACGAAAACCGGGCTTCGGACTAACTCTCACCCTCGGACTAGAAGTGCCGGACGACGCGAGCAGGTACGCCGGCCACTACCGTTCGTGGGGGAACGTCTTTCGTGACGACACTACCGGCAGCGACCACCGCATCGTGGCCGATCGTTACGCCCTTCAGGACGATTGACCGATTGCCTAGCCAGACACGCTCCTCGAGCACCACAGGCGCACCAGTAGTATCCCAGACCTTGTCTTCGACGCGGTGGAAGTCGCAGTCCATCACCATGACGTGGGTCCCGATCAGACAGTCCCTGCCTACACTGACGCGCGCACTGGATACGAGCGAGCTCCCGTAGTTGATAAACACGTTATCAGCGATCTCCAGGTGGCCGCCAGGTAGCGTGACCAGTTCGAGGGTGGCTACCGTCGAGTCGAGCCGCACTCGCTCGCCGATCGTCATCGTGCCTTGATTGACCACCTTCGGCCGCCCGCGGAGGGTCACCCGCCGGCCGACACGGGTCGCGCAGCGGAGGTGGCGGCGCGCGTTGAGCGCCGGCCATACCAGACGCAACCGGCCGCAGGCAGACCAGAGGCGGCTCCATGGCGAGGCGCCCTCATGCAGGCGTGCGGTACGGTTCGTGGGACACGCTTCCTTCACCACCATAGGATCTCCGCTTCCAGCGCGGTACCACCGCAGCCTGTTCCCTTCTGTCGCAGAACTAGCTCTGCCGCTGCCTCACGTGCGCGCCGGTACCGAGCCGGCGTCGGCCGAGACCGCGGACACGGCGACCGCTGGCGTCGCGCCGGTGGTCGATACCCGGGGCTCTGCCTGCCTGCCACGAGCGGCACCATCAACCCGCGACAGTCGCTTCCTCAGCCGAGCGCAGGGCTTCTCGACGAGGTAATAGATCGCGGTCGAGATGAGCACGCACAGGGCGAGCGCCACCGCGCCACCCACCAACGGGTGCCAGGTGGTCCACTCGGCCACACCGAAAAGCACGGTCGGATGCACCAGATACAGCGAATATGAGAGCACGCCGATGAACTTCACCCAGCGAATGTTGAGGACTCGGAAGAGACTCCGATCGGGGTAAGAGATCGCCATGACGAACACTGGGAAGAGCGCCAGGCCTTGCAGCGTATAGCGAAAAGTCTCCTGGAACCGCGGATCGCGAATGAGGAAGCTAGCCAGCAAGCCGGCGATCCCTAGTGGCAGCCAGAGGCCCGCCCACCAACGACCGGGGGCTCGAACTCGATCCAGTACCGGGTTGCCCCAGACGGCGAGAATGCAGCCGAAGAGGATCGAGTCCATACGGGTGTCGGTCCCCAGGTAAGTGCGCTCCTTCCAGGCATGGAGCAGGAAGACCAGCGCACACCGCCAGGCGAGCACCGCCGCGCAGAGGCCAAACAGAATTAGCATCTGGCGTCGCCTCTCCGGTACGAAGCGGCGCAACCCGATATAGAAAAGCGGGAAGACGAGGTAAAAGTGCTCCTCCACCGCGAGCGACCAGTAAATCCAGGTGCCCGGCGCTCGCCCGTCCCACCACCCGGCATAGATTACATAATAGTTGGTGAGGTGGAACGCTTGGGCTAGCACCGCGTCGAGCTGCAGCGAGCCCTCCAGTGCACCCATGAGGGTAAGCGCCGAAGCCAGCCCCAGCACCAAGTACATCGGCGGGAGGATCCGCAGCGCGCGCCGTAGGTAGAACGCCTTCAGGCTCACCCTCCCGGCTTTCTCGAACTCCATTCGTAAGAGGGTCGTGATCAAGTAGCCGCTTAGGAAGAAGAAAACCGTCACCCCGAAATTGCCAGGCACCCGCTCATTCAGCCCGGCGTGCGCCAGAAACACGAGCATCACCGAGGCGGCCCGAATCCCGTCCAGGGAAGGAATGTTGAACCCCTCCGCCTTCGCCACAGCAACCCGCTGCGGCGACCACCAGAGGCGTTTCCCCAGCATGTGAGCTAGCATATGCACTCAACCCAGCACTGTTCTATCGACGATCTTCTCGGCGCTTAGGCCACGCTTAATGCGTGCTGTTGCTTCGCGGTCTGCTTCGGTTGCCAGGTAGTCTCTGCTTCGCCGAGGAGGATATTGTTAACGACCTCGACGCCCTGCATCACCGAGTGATCCATGTTGCCGATCTCGTAAAGCCACGCGCCGAAACGTCCCCGTGAGTAAACGTCGTGACTCATGAGGAAGGGTTGAATGATCGCCAGCGCGTCATCCCGCTCCACCGTCGGCACAGGGTAGGAGTAAGGGACGTCGATTAAACGAGTCGCCGCGATGCGGGTACGGTCGACCTCCTCCAGCAGACCCGTGTCGATCAGCCCCTGCACCACGCGCTGGACGATCTGCTCCTTGTCCTCGGGCTTCCAAGCTGAGTAGGACGTCTCCGTCAGTAACAGAAAGTGGTTCGCGTCCGGCGCGATAAACGGCGAATAGTTGGATAGGTAGGTTACTCGGTAGAACGGACAGTTGTCCTCTGGAAAATAGATCCAGCACTTCTGGCTCGGACATGCTCGTGCCACACCCACGCCCACGATGTAACTACTGCTATGAAAAAGACCGGAGGCTGCTTGACGGACCGATGAGGGGATATCGTTCGCCCAGGTGACAAGCTGGTCTATCGGCAAGGTAGTAATGAGGGCGTCGTAGTTCGTGCTCGTACCGTCGTCAAACTCGACCACCTTCGCGCGGAGGTTCACTCGCCGAGCAGTCTTTCGAAGATGCAAGTGCGATTCGACGTAGGGCAAGAATCCGCTGTATATACCACCAGTGCCGCCATGGAGTGGGTACTTGAAGCGATTGTTTGGACCCCATGACACATCATCGCGATCCAGGATTACGTTGCGCAGAACACGCTCTCTGTCGACCATGCTCACTCGCTCGGCCATCCACTGCTTACTCATCATATGTGCTGGATGAGCCCAGACTTTGAAATTGTACGGAAGCATGAAGTACTTGGCGATACCGTCGCCAAAAGTGCTGTTGATCCATTCAGCAAAATTGCTCGAGGGACGCCGCTCCTGCTGTGCTTCGATGAGCCCGAGAAGGCACTCGAGCACCTGTTCTCTCGGCAGATACTTGATGTTGTTCTGAAATGGATACGGGACAAAGCGGTCCATCATCCATATCCAGCTCTCGCGCATGATCTCAGTGTAGTTACCACCAAGAAGCTTATCGACTAGGTCGTCGTAGTACTTGTAATGCGAGAACAGGACATGCCCGCCCACATCGTAGGTGAAGCCCTTCTCGTCTCGAAAGCTCGTGGCTAGCCCACCGATGTAGTCGTGCTGCTCGTAGATGTCCCAGTCCTGGTGGCCAAGCTCCTGCAGCCGGTAGGCGGCTCCGAGCCCGGTCGGACCGGCTCCCAGGATGACGATTCGCGACATTGGATCCCTCCTTCAGCGGGGCGCGCGATCCAGAGCACAGCCGGCCATCGCCAGCCCAGCTCGAGCGCGCACAATGGACTCGCTCCTGACCGTCCTAGCGTTGGCCACTACGCCGCGGTCAGCAGGAAGCTGCCGCGTTCATTTGGTACAAACGCTGGCGGCGGTCCACCGGGTAGCGGAGGCTCTCCCGGATGCCTTCCAGGATCGACTGCAGGTACACGGCCTGGGACGGCCTGGGGCGGATACCGCGGACTAGCTCCCGTGCCGCCAAGAGGCCTAGCCGCCGCGCCAGCAGGCGAAGGGCAACGAGATCGCCACAGCGGATGTGCTTGAAGTAAAACGCGCCGTCGCCAATCCCGTAGGCGCGGAGTGTGGCGGGCCACTGCTCCTGGGTGCGAACGCCATAATGGTCGACCTTCACCTCCGGACGAAGGAGCACCGTCGCACCGGCCAGGTAGGCGCGGTACTGGAAGTCGAAGTCCTGCGAGGAGCGCAGCGGGCCGCCGCCGCCTAGTACCTCGTCGAATCCGCCGATCCGCCCGAACAGGCGCCGGCGCGCGGCAAAGTTCGCGCCCATACCGTAGATCAGAAAGCCGTCCCGGCGACTGAGCGCGCGCGGCCTGGCGATCGGCAGCGTCGGCACCACGTCAGTGGAGTCTACCAGCGCCGGCGGCAGCAGCACCTGCCCGTACAGCAGGTCTGCTTCTGGCTCAGCCTGGAACGCGTTCGCGATCGCCGCGATCCAGTCCGGCGGGGCCACGCAGTCGTCGTCGGTGAAGGCCAGTAGCTCCCCGCTCGTCTCCCGAACCGCGATGTTGTAGGCGCGGGACAAACCGGGCGGGCTCGTGTGCAGGTAGCGTAGGTTGGGGTGGTTCGTCGCCAACGCGCCCAGCAGCGCGCCTGTGCGGTCGTCATCGCTCTGGTCAACTACCAGCAGGTCGAACGACGGATAGCTGTTCGCGAGCACGCTGGCCACCGCAGTACCAATGAGGTCGGGGCGATTCCGCGTGCAGATTACCGCCGATACGTCCATCGCTTTGACCATCCTCTCCAGCAGCGTGTGCTACTCGTGTATCTGGTCGAGCACGCCGAGCGTTCCCATGATTGTGCCGAGAAATATCGGCACCCGACCTGCTGTAAAGCCGAGGTCGACGTAGCAGAAAACCAGAGTAGTAATGATGCCGACGAGGGCCAGGACGGCAAAGATTCGCGTTTCGGGCAGGCGCAAGGTCTTCGCGCAATGGGCCGCCCAAGCGATCGCAGTTCCCATTAGCACCCAGAACAGCGCGAATCCGAGGGTACCTGTCTTTAGCCAGACCCAGAGCACATTGGCGTGTGTTTCGTAGCGCCACAAATCCCAGAACGAAATGTCAGGCACGCTCACGACGAATAGATATTCATGTCCAAATCCAACACCTAGTATCGGGTTAGCGCTAATAGTGGCACGAATATTGATTTTTTCAAGATCTCTGGCGTAGTTGGATGCAGCATCTCGCGGATCTGGCTCGTATAGTGAACGAATAGCACGTGCTGGCTGACCCATCATGCCCGTGTTGTTCCAAAACAGCGGGAGATAGATCGCTGATCCAAGCAGCAGCGGAACGGCGATAAGGAAAAAGGCCTTGCGCTTGATGGCGAACAGCACTGCGCTGAACGCGAGAAAGCCCACGAGTAAACTAATATAGCCGGCCCGTCGCTCGGTTGCGAGTAACGTGTAGATCACCACCGGCACGCACAGGGCGCCGAGCACCCGCTGCCTAGGCGAAGCCCCGAAAATCTGTTGCGCTAGGACTACCAACAGAACTGTGCCAAGGAAAATAACGTCTTCGTGCGAATAGTAGTACTCCTCACGGTTCCAAGCTGTCCGGTGTCGACGAGGGCGATTCGTCGGTACACCCCCTCGATGGCGAACAGCCCCGTTGGTAGAACCGTTAGCGTTATGAGTGTTGCCACGTGCTGGCGCGTGCGGACCAAGTTGGTTGCCAGGAAGTAGCAGATCACCACGTAGTACAGGAATCGCCCCTCCCAAAATGCGATATAGGGATCTCCGCCGCCCAGCGGACCGCGCACCATCCCGAAGGTCAGCGCCAGGCAGAACAGGAGCATCGGCCAGCGTAGGCGCCCTCCTCGGAAGTCCAGCCGGCCGCGCACGAGGCCCTGGGCCAGCCAGACGAGGCAGATCAGCACCAACAGTAGCTCGAGCGGACTGGCGATGACCCCGGTCAGTCCAGCGGTGCCTCCTAGCGTGCCGTGCAAATAGCGCCCCGGCGCCATCAGCGGGTCTAGGCCGCCCATCTCGAAGAGCAGGTCCAGCCCATAGGCTACACAGAGTCCGACCAGCGGCCGCCAGGCGATAGCGGCTGCCCCGATGCCAACCAGCAGCACGACAACCGATAGGAACTCGACGGCCAACACGAGCCGAGCGAGCCCGACCGACGCCAGCACGGTCAGTGCGAGTAGCAGCATCAGGCGGCGCCGCTGGGCGGCAATGTGCCACTCGGTGGATAGTCCAGGGACGACTACAGGGTTGATCATGCTCCCGTCACTCGACCGGCGCGGTATACCGGCCATCTGCTCACATGAACCGGTTCATGAAGAGAAAGTACAGTGCCGTCATGGCGCTCGCGATGAGCACGATCGCGCCCTGTTGGCGGCTCCCGAAGGGCGATGCGACTAGGCCGATCATTGTGCAGAGGAGCATCACGAACAGCATCAGGTTCACGAGGTGCCACCCGTCACAGCCCACACAGCCGGCGCAGCCAGCCGGGCATGCCCGATTGCGCCCCGTTCAGCACGACCCCGCGGAACCGCCCTCGTGAATCATCCAGCTCCGCGATCGCCTTGTTGACCAGTGCAGCGGGTGTCACGCCCGCGCGAACCACGAACACGACCCCATCGGCCAGGTCGAGCAGTGGCAGAGCGTCGCTGTTAGTAAGCATGGCTGGCAGGTCTAAAATGATGGTGTCGTAGCTCTGGCGGATCGTGTCCATCGCGACCGCTATGCGGCTAGACCGCAGCACGCGCCCCGCGTGCGCCGCCGGCCCGCCCGCCGGAAGTAGGTGCAGGTTCTCCAGAAAGGTCGCCCGGTACGCGCTCCAGATCGGCTGATTATCCAGCAGGCAGTCGATCAGCCCCGGGTTGGGCGGGACACCGAAGTCTTTGGCCAGAGCCGGTCGCTCGTAGTCGGTCTCGACCAGAAGCACCTGGCGGTCTGGGTAGTCCTGGGCGAGGGTGACGCTCAGTCCCAGCGCGATCGTGGTCTTGCCCTCGCCCGCGATGGCGCTACAGATCGCAAGGGTATCGCCTGCCCCTGTACCCGAGCGGGTATAGATGCTGCGGAACAGCTCATCCGCGCCCGGCAGGAGCCACTCCCGCTGAGGCGCCGGTCCATTGAACTCGCCGGCCGCACCAACCGGGGGCCCACCAGTCACCGCTGGGTCGACTCCGGCCGACACTGGATGGTCTACCATCGGCTCTATCCCGTCCACGGCTCACCGGGCTCCGCGTGGAGCAGGGAGCGCAGTCCCTGCCACGAATCCGATTGCGTGGCGCGTGGTATCCGCACCCGCTCGCTTCGGTATTCGCTTCAGCTTCAGGTGGGGCACGATCCCCACGACTCGAACTTTCGGCGCCAGGTCGGCCGCGGTTCGCACCGACCGATCGCCGGCGACCAGCAGCACCAGCAGGGCCGCGCTGAGCCCGATCCCCACGAGCAAGGCAGCGACGGGGAAGATTAGCAGCTTGCGTCGCTCCTGGGTGGGTTTCGTTGCTCGCTGGGGCACGTCGACCACCTGGAAGCCCAGCTCTTGACCCTCCAGCGAGGCCGCCACGTCGAGCTGCGTTTTGTCCAGGGCTTCGTGCGCGCGGTCAACTTCACGCTGCGCCATCTCGACGCGGCGCATCAATTCGGCCAGCTCCGGGTTGGCGGCCATGGCCGCCAACCCCGGCCGCGAGGCCGTTGTAGCGGAAGCGCCCCGGGCAGGGTCGACCGTGGCCAGCCGCGGGTTCGCCGCCAGGTAGCGGCGCAGCGCCTCGTTTGCTTTGGAGAGCTGCTCCTCGGCAGCCTGCACCCGGGATTCGTAGAACGAGGTAGCAACCCCTCCCTGCCCAATGCGATCGGCCGCGGCCCGGTCAGTGTAGGTGTCGACGATGGCTTTGAGCGCCTGGTAGGAAAGCTCGGGTGAGTTGGAGCGGAACCGCAGCACGAGCAGATTGGTGCCGCTGGGCATCGCCGTGAAACCGGTCCCAATGACTTGCTGGAGCCTTTCCTGGCCGAAGTCCGAGCCTGCCAGTGGCGCTAGGAGCGGAGCGCGCCCAGCCATGTCGCGCAGGAACGCGCGAGTCCGGACCTGCTCGTTGATGCGCCCGCCCTGCTCCTGCGCCGGCGTGATCCAACCGTTCGCATTACTATCGTTGTAGCTGAAATAGTTCGGGCGGCTGACCCAGACAGCGGCAAAGGAGTCATAGTACGACGGCGCCAGGAATAGGACGAGCGGAGACACGATCAGCGGAATGAGTATGGGCGGCAGCAAGATCAGCAGCTTGTGGCGAAAGAACGTGTCGAGGATCTTCTCGATCACGCAGGCCTCCTTGACCCGGCGTCCGCCGCGCCCCGCGGCATATGCTAGAGCACGTGACCACGGTCGATGCGCCCGGCATCGAGCTTCTGCCGATCCAGCGCAGGGACACGCGGCGCGGCGCGGAGTACTGTCTCGAGCGCGAGCTGAAGGTCGCAGGCCGTGCCCGCAGTCGGCACGACGCCGCTCAGTTGGGCTCGATCACCATCGATCATCCTGCTCAAATTGTGCAGCGAGTGCCGTCAATCGCCGTACAGCCCTGGTTGAGAATCAGTTGAGTGATCGGCCGCTCAACCTGAGCTAGCTTCGAGAGCCTGTTGCGAGACGCCTTCGGCCCTCGGGGAGGTCCGAACGCTCTGCTGCCTTCCTAGCGAAAGGCCAGGTCAGCCACGGTCGGTAGATGATAAGAGCCACCATCCGGTCCGACATGAGCTCGGCTCGCCACCAACTCCGCAGAGTGGAAGATATAGTCAATGCGCAGGAGCGGCAGCCGAATATTCCACGGCCCCCAGTGGCTTGGATACGTATGACCGAAACCCGAGCCCGTCGCGCGAAAGCCGTCCTGCAGCTCTGTCGTGAGCCGCGAGTATGAGGAGCTCCATTCGGTTTGATTGAAGTCGCCCATTACGAGCAGTGGCCCGTCGACCTCCCGGATGAGACCAAGCAGCGCCGTCACTTGGGTATCGCGCCAATCTACGCCGTATCGGCTAGCCCAGGGCAGCCAGGTATGCCAAAGGTCCACACCAGAGGTAGGACGGCGCACATGCACGTTGAACAGTGTGATGAGTTGGTCCTCAATCACCACGTCCATGCGCTGACAGACGTAACCATCAGCCTGGAGCCGGAATTCCTCGACGTCAAGCAGCGGAAAGCGGCTGATAGTCATGGTGTCGAGTGTGCCGATCTGGTAAGGGTAATCGGTCAAGAGCGCTGGGACTAACGCTTCGAGGGTTGCAGCAGGTACTTCCTGGAGCGTGATGAGGTCGGCCCTTTCTGCCCGGATGGCGCGAAGGAGGGGTTCGAGCTGCCCGCCCCCGTGCTGGCCACCCACATTGAAGGTCATCGCTCGAAATCTGGATGCTCCACTGCTGCCGTGTGGGAGCGGTACCAATTGGGTGCCATACCAGTACGCGAACAGCAAGGCCGGCAGCAGCGCAAGGGCCAGGCTCTCCCACGCGCGCAACAGAAGTGCTCCGGCGATCAGGAATGGTACGGGCAGGAAGAGGTAAAGGGTCAACTCGCGGAGGAATCCCAACCACCCGGTCTGCGGCCAGTCGAGCGCGAGCACGCTCAGGAACCCCAGCAGCAGGGCCAGATAGGACAGCACTATAACCCCGAGGACGAGGCGCAAGGGTTGCTTGCGGGCGCTAACCACGAGCCCGAGTGCCTGGCGAGGGTTCAGCAGCTCCCCCCACTGCTCGCTCCTTGGTAAGCAGCGCTAGGGCTAGCTCCCTGGAGACCATACGGCGCCACAGTAGGTAGTGGAGTGGCGACGGCAGAAGCGCTGCCGCTGGGGCCGGTGCTCGGCGACGGCTGTCTAGCCGACGGGTAGAGCTGGCAGGCTAGCGCTCCGGGCGCGACCAGGGTCAGGCCGGGAGCAGCGCCGGGAGCCACGAGTCCCCCAGTGTTGGTCCCGTTGGGGCTCCTGGTATTCTCGCCTCGGCTGTTCGTGGCACAGTTTGCGGTCATGTACGAACCGCCGCTGTCAGCCTGCATCGAGTAGACCCTAGAGCATCGCGTTCGCGCGGCATCGGTTGCGCCTTGTCCGGTCTGACCGGCGACGGCAGTAGCCTCCACGCGAACGGGAGCGGCTACGGACGTGGGGATCGCCGGGGCGACGACCTCGACCGTGGGGCTGAGCGAGAAGAACCCGCGTTGCCCACCGGCGTCGGTTGGGGGCGGATCCACGTACAGCATCACATTCGTGACGTCGCTCGAGCCCATCGTCCAACATGCCGTGCCTTGCCGGGTACCATTGGGTGGGATCTGCCCGCTCAGCTCGAGCGGGTTCTTCTCCTGCCCACACCAGGTATCGGGTTGGGACGCGCCTGAGCCAGTCACAACATGAAGTCGGTAGGTCGGGAAGCTCCGCGGTTCGGCGGCCGTATTCTGAACCTGTAGCCTAGTAACTAGAATGGGTGGCCCGGCGGCCTGCCCCTCCTGCGGTGCGCTAACGTTCAGCGTCACGGCCTCTACCTTGAGCAGCCAGCCGTCTCCTACATCTGCTGGGACCCCCGGTGGATAGGGCGTCCCCGGCAGGCTGGCTTGCGCATAGACGGAGCGCACCAAGTCAAGGAGCGCGCAGCAGAGCAGCGCTACGGCGAGCGCCCGTCCGAGACGTGATGTCGCGGCTGTGGCGCTGAACATAGGGTCCTCCTTACTCGGTGCAACGCCGTTCCCAGCAGGGCGGGCGCATGGGCCACCACGCGCCGAAGATCTAAGCTCGTGGACGATGCCCTACCGCCCCGTCACGGGGTGAAGCCGGCGGTGCCGAAAACAGCACCGGCGGCCAATAAGCGCGAGGAACGACAGCCCCCAACCCCGGAACGACAGGACGGAGCGAGCCGAAGGGCCGATCCTGTGCGGCGTCGTAGATAAGCCAGAGACCGAGGCCGAAGGCGACAACGAGCATCAACATCACGAGGGCAAGCAACAGGCGCACCGCGGGCGAGACCGCGTCGTACTCGACCAGGAGTGCCGCGGCCGGTGCGCGCGGGCCCGCGCGGCGATGCGCTCTGCTGCTGGGCTGATTGTTGCTCGGCTGATTGCTGCTCGGCTGACGTGCCCGGACGCGAGCGCGGGTGGAGCGATTCCACTGAGCATCGTACTGGGCGCGGCGTTCGGGATCGCTGAGCACATCATAGGCCACGTTCAGCGCGCGCATCAGGCGCGCGGCGTTCGGATCGGTACTGATGTCGGGATGGTAGCTCCGGGCGAGGACGCGGTAGGCAGCCAGGATGACCTCTGGCTGCGCGCGCGGACTCACCTGCAGCAGTTCATAGAAGTTCGGCTGCTGGTCGTCCCGCGTAGCCTCGCTCACGTCTGTTCTCCGCCGATGCCGACCGGCGTCGGGCTGCTGGCGCGGAAGCCGGGATGTCTCTTGAAGCACACCCCCAACCCCATCCTGACTCGCGGCTAAGACCGCACCACAACGGCCTGTCCCTCTCGTAGGCCGCTGAGTATCTCCGCCTTGTCGCCCGCGATGAGCCCCACTTCAACGGTGGCCGAGCGGCGCCGACCACCCTCGGATACCTCGACGTAACTTCGCGCCCCCACCGTACGGATCGCCTGCTTGGGAACGAGCAGCACGTTCTCCTTTTCCTGAATGTTCACCGCCGCGTGGATGGGCGCGCCCAGCACTGGGGGTGAGGCTGGCCAGGCGACCTGCAGCAGTGCGGTGCGTCCGGTCGTGCTGTCCGGATCAGGCAGCGCGACCACCGACGCGCTAAACGGAGCACCATCGTCGCCGTCGAGCTGCACAGTGGCGTTCTGCCCGAGCGCCAGGCGGCCGGCGTCGCGTTCGGTCAGGTCCACACGGACCACTTGCTCGCCCGGCTTAGCCAGCACGATCACCGGCCGTCCTGGCTCGACCGGGTCGCCGGGCTGCACGAGTACAGCGGCAACGACGCCCGCGAAGGGTGCGAGCAGACGGGTAGCCTCGAGATCCGCCTCCAGTGACGCCACTTCCGCTCGCGCCTGCTCGATGTCTCTTTGGAGCAGTCTCATGTCGGGCGCTTGGGAATCGGTCACCTCGGGCGCATTAGCCTCGGCCTGCGCGCGCTGTAGCTTGGACTGGGCCTGAGCGATCCGGTCCTCTGCCTCGCGTACGGCGTTGGGCGCTGGCGGGCCATTGAGCGCCTCGGCCCGCTCCGTCGCGGCAGCCAAAGCGGCGCGCGCGGCAGCTACCGCGCTCCCAGCCTCAGCGGCCCTGTCGGCAGGTGGTCCGGCCTGGAGGGCGCGCCAGCGTCCCTCGGCCTCGTCCAGTGCGCCCCGTGCGGCGCGCACAGCGGCGTCGGCCGCTTCAGCCTGGTCCGCGGGGGGGCCGGCCTGGACCGCGCGTTCGCTCGCTTCGGCATCCGCCAGTGCGGCACGCGCGGCGCCGACAGCGAAGTTTGCCGTCTCGACCGCGGTCTGGTCGGGGCCCCTGCGCGCGGCGTCGAGTCGCTCCCGGGCCGTATCGACCCGCAGTTGAGCGAGCTGCAGGTTGTGGCGAGCCAGGTCTAGCTGCGCCTGGGAGGGCTGCGCGCCCTCGCGCACCTGGGCCAGCCGTGCTTGAGCCTCTTCAGCCGCGGCCGCGGTGTTGGCGACTGTCGCACCCCGCGTCGAACGCCCCGCGCCGTCGGTGGCCAGCGCCGCTTCTGCGGCCTGGCGGGCGCTCTGGGCACGCTGCAGGTCGCGCTCCGCGGCTTGGAGATCGGCGGGGGGGGGTCCTGTGGTCAGGCGCTGTAGGTCGGCCTGGGCACGATCGAGCTCGATCTGGGCGGCCAAGTACTCCTGCTCTGCCTTGCTAACGGCCGCGGGGTCCGGGCCACGCGTCACGCGGGCCTGCTCGGCCTCGGCCTTCTGGAGCGCCAGGCGCGCCGCCGCCACGTCCTGCTGCGCCTTCTGCAGCTCGGCCGGGCTCGCCCCTGCCGTCACGCGGGCCTGCTCGGCCTCGGCCTTCTGGAGCGCCAGGCGCGCCGCCGCCACGTCCTGCTGCGCCTTCTGCAACTCGGCCGAGCTCGGCCCTGCCGTCACGCGGGCCTGCTCGGCCTCGGCGCGATCGAGCCTCGCGCGGGCCGTCTCCACCTCATTTTGGGCGGCCTGGCGATCGGCCGGTGCGGGCCCCGCCCGGAGCTTCTCCAGCTCCGCCGTCGCGCTCCGCACCCCTGCCTCCGCATCGGCGACGGCGTTCTCCCGCTGGACGCGGTCGGCGGCTGCGCGGCGCAGGGCATCCCGTTGCTGAGTAGTCGCCTGCGCCTGCGCCTGCTCGAGACGGTAGGAGGCCGTCTCCAGCCGGGCACGTGCCGCGTCGAGCTGCTTCTCGACGTCCTTCGACTCGGCCTTGATGAGCAGCTGTCCTAACTCCACGGTCTGTCCAGGCTTCACCACCACAGCGTCCGCACGACTGGTGAGCGTGAAGGCCAGGGAAGCCTCTTCGGCCCCACCAACGCGCCCGGTTAGAGGCAGCCGCTCCGCGATCGAGCCCCGCACCACGCCCACGATCGACGGGCCATGCGGGCGCTCGGGCGCGGCGGGCGCAGCGGCCGCAGCCGGAGTGTCAGCAGCGTTCGACTCGGTGGCGGGCGACTGTTGCGCATCCGCCGCCTGGGACGGCGGAACGTCCAACGAAGCGACCCGACTGCAGCCGGCCACGAGCAGCAGGAGCAGGGCGGCAGCAGCCCGCACCCAGTTGCGCTTGTCTCCGCGCATCGTACGCATCTGCTCACCTCTCGCCGCGCTGCGACCCGGTCAGCGGGGGCCGGGGGTCTCGTAGTAATCCCATATCCAAGATACCGGCGACTGGTTGAGGGCCAGGCGCACCGCAATTTACCCGCGGTTGAGAATCGGTTGAGTGGCGGACTGAGCCAGCGAGGCGCGACCGGCTCAGTCGGCGTACCAGATGGCCAGCCGCTGAAAGACGGTGTCTGCCAGCGCAACGGCATCCGGAACCGCGGGAGAGTCGAGGCGATCGAGCGGCACGAAGAGGGTCGCCTGGAAGTAGTCGTTGGGGCGTCCGAGCAGCCCGTCGAACACCGCCAGGCCCCAGCCTACCGGCCCGTTGCCGACCAGGCCGCGGCGCTCGCCGTATGCAGTTAGTACCAGCGCCAGGTCGTTATCTCGACGCACGATGTACCCGTCATGGCCCGGCGGCAGGAGGTCCGGTGGCGCCGGTTCGGAGCTATAGCCACTTCCTAGAAAGGCCAGGTCGCCTCCGTAGCGGTAGACGTTCTTCGCCTCGGTATTGGTCCGGATGAAGAGCTGAGCTACTGTGCGCGAGGGCGGTGCCGTCGCCGAGGACAGCGCGGTGCGGACGTAACGACGGCTGATCACGTGGACGTCCCGGATCTGGCTGTCCACGGCCTCGTCGCCGACCCACCAGCCAGCCACCTCGTAGAGGGAGTCGGCACTCGGCCACCGCGAGGCGCTGGCGGCGGACGGCCTGCCGAACGCCACGAGCAGCACGCAGCCGAAGACGAGGACCCCGAGCAAGATCACGTAGCGAGCTTGGGTGTTTTGCATCCTACCATCCGACTGATCAGCACCAGCCCGGCGAGAGCCAATGCGAATACCGTGAGGCTGGACGCGCCGTGGAAATACCCGAGCGCGGTCTCCTCGCCGAACCATGAGGCGACCAACAGCACCAGCGTCACGCGGGTGCTGTTCGCCAGGACCACGATCGGTAACACGCTCAATATGACGGCCAGGCGCGCGGATAGCGAGCCCTGAGCCACGTACGTCCACAGCGCGCCAAGCGCGAGCAGCGACAGCAGCGAGTTCATTCCGGAGCACGGCTCGGCGACGACGAAGCGGAGCTGCTCGGTGTGCAGGACCAGCCCGTCGCGCTCCACCGAGAGCCCGACCGCTTGTCCGAGCGTCGAGGCGCCGAGCACGGTCACCTGTTGGAGCGCAAAGCCGACCGAGTAGAGGAGGCCGCGGTAGAGACCGAGACCGAAGGCCAGGAAACCGATCGGGAATGCCAACACCCGGCCGGCGCCCCAGCCCCAAAGATAGACGGCGCAGCCCCACAGCAGCGGGACGACGGCAAGCCCCATGAGCGCGTTGATCCCGACGCGGTAGGCGAGCAGATAGACCGCTAACGCGCCGATGACCACGAGCAAGCCGACCGACGCGCCGGGCCCGAGGCTCCGCCGCAGCGCCGCGCGCCGCCACCAGATCAGCAGCAAGGTCGTGGGGAGGATGAAGAAGCCGTAGCTGAATTCCGAATCGGTCGACCAGACCTCGATGGCGTGCGCGAAGGCCACCCAGACGAACGGTGCGAGCGCTAGCGCCACCCCGAGTAGCGGGATGGCCCGCCCCAGCCGGGCAGGCGCCCAACCGGGTGTGGATTGCGTGGTCGGCGTCCTCATGAGCCTGAGCGCCCTCCAGACGGCGAGCCGAGCGAGCGAGCAGCCCTTCGTCGCTGCGGCCGCGTGAGTACTACGCTCCCATTGTCCCTTCCGTGCCTAGCCCTCCAGTTGAGACCTGGTTGAGAAGCCGTTGCTTTACCCCTGGCACGGATACACGAGGATCACGTCTTGGCGCGGGCCCAGGCCGCGGTCATCCAGAAGGACCCGCTGCCGTAGGGCGATCACCTCGACTTGTTCGACGTGGTCTGCCTCAGCGTGGACTGCGTTCCATTGCCGGCAGAGATAGGCGCCAAAGTACGGCCGCTTGCTTTCCATCTCCGCGTTGCCAAATGATTCCAGGTACCGGAACCAATGGTCGTTGGGGTACGTCTCGGCAATAGACGGCGGGCGGTCGAAGACCACCTCGTCTCGATTGTTGTAGACGTCGACCTGTCGCCCGTTGCTGAGCGTGCCGCGCGCAACGTACCAGGTGCTGTCTTTGAGGACGTTCGGGGCAAACATCGTCCAGCCCTGGTTGAGCCCGATGAACCGGCCGACACCGCCTAGCAGCCACGGCATGTGGTACGGCGATCCAGGGAGCGTGGAGAGGTTGGCCAGAGTGATATGCACGAGAGCGCAGGCCGCCATGACCGTCAGCAGGGGACTGAGCTGCCCGACGCGGTCGGGTGCCGTCGGCGTTCCCCCGATCCGCCAGCTCGAGGCAATCCTGGGGCGTAGGCCGCGCACGCGAGCGACCCAGCTTGACGCCGCCAGGGCCGGGCATGGCAGCGCGCGCCCCGTGACGTGATGGCGGCCCGGCCGCGATACGCCCGCCAGCCGGGTGGCCCATCGGTCCCAGCACACCGACGGGATCAAGGCAATCAGGGCCAGGAAGTCAATGTACGGGAACAGGCCGAGATTCGCCAGGAGTAGCCCGAACCCCAGATGCAGCAAGCCGAGCAGCACGATCCCCACCAGGCGCAACCGCGATGTCCAGATCGGTGCAATGAGTAGCAACGGGCCAAGCAGCTCCACGGCGAGTATGCCCCGGGTCATGACGGTCAGCAGGTCCGGGTACCGGAGGAGCGCTTCGCCCAGGGGCGTGGACAACTGGCCGAGGCTCAGCGCGTAGTAGACCGCGGTACCGTCCGACCGCCAATCATTGCCAGACTTGAGTAGAGCCGCGAACAGGTAGAGGAAGGCCACCTGAAGAACGAAAGCCATCGTCGCAATGTTGCTTACCGTCACTGGTACGCGTGCGCCCGGGCGACGGCGGATGCTGTCTACCGACCACCTGGCGCCGCACGGCAGGAAGATCGCCCAGAAGAGTATGACGCGGAGCAGAGTATCGGCGCCGCTGAGCACGAGCGGGTTGCGATTGTGGAGCGAGATCAACAGCACGAGCGAGACGATGGTCACTAGCCTGGTCTGGTATCCGACCAGCAGCAGCACGGCGATCGCAGCCGCCATGGCGAAAAGCGCGGCCTCGCCCTCCCAGCTACCCGTGAGCAGATGCAGGGAGAGACGCTCCGAAAGGCGCGTATCAGCGAGCGCCGCGCGCGGCAAGATGCCCTGGTCGGTGTAATGGGCGACGAGATCCGTCGAGCGTCGGGCCAGGTCGGCGATGATGAGGAGCGCCAGGCCGATTCGGAATGCCGCGAGCGAACGGAGATCCAGCGCGAATACCCGTGAGATCTTGCCTTCCACGCCTGATAGGAGCGCATGAAGGGCGGCGCCAACGGCCCGCGTCCGCTGGCGCGGCGTGACAGCCGGATTGATCATCGTCGTTCTCCGACACCGTTCCGCAACGCGAGTGGGCGCTATCCCTGCGGGATAGCGCCCACCGCTGCATGTGGCCATCACGCCCACCTGCTGGACGGACCGCCGATGCTAGGCCTCGCCCTGCTGCCGCCGGCGCTGGTAGAACGCGAAGGCAACCAGGCTAAGGGCGCCCGCACCGAAGAGCACGACGCTATCGAGCTCCGGCACCGCCGGCGTCGAGTGCGTTGTGTTGGTGGTGCTGGTGGTGGTGCCGGTGGTACCGTTGCAATCGCCACCGCTCAGGTTGAAGTTGTTGTAGACGAGCGGGTGCGCTGTGTCGATCACGCCCGCAACGTTGGGCACGATGAACGATGCGCCCGTCACCGTCGCCGTGTTGGAGTTCATCGGGACCGTGATCAGGGCTTGGTCGACGGGCGGTGCTTGCGCGATGAACCCGCTGGAGTTGGTTCCGTTGGAGAAGGTAGCCGTCACCGTCGTCCCGATGAGGGCCGTGGCCTGCGCGGTGGAGAGCCCGTTGATGATGAAGTGGGCCTCCCGGACCCCGCTGCTGCAGGTAGGTGGCTGGTTGTCCAGTCCTCCATCGAGAGTCACGGTGCTTCCGGGGACACAGGGCGAAGCGCTGCAGGCCGCCAGTGTCGAGCCGGCCAGCGGACCGAAGAGCGCCACGGCCACTGCCAGCGCCAACACACCAGGTAGGAATCTGCGCAACTCTGTTCCCTCCTCTCAGCATCCACAGTCTCGCCGCCGTGGGTGCCAAGTACGGCTAATCCGGGCCAAATGGCTCGGCCAGATTATGGCCGCGGTCGGTTGAGACGGCGGCACCTCCGCGTTGTGGTGCGGTTGCGGTGCGCGCCGCTCGCCCGCGCGGGCCCCTTTATCGGCGTCATCCCATAGGCTCTCTCTCACCCCTCCGAGACTATGCGGCGGCTCGACTCGTCGGCCCTCAATAGGCCCCGCGGTTGGTCAGCACGGCCGGGATGGTGCGCAGGAGGATCTCCACGTCGAGCGCCAGCGACCAGTTGCGGATATAGTGGAGATCGAGCCGCACCATGTCGTGAAACGACACCTCGCTGCGCCCGCTGACCTGCCAGAGCCCGGTCATTCCGGGTACGACGCGCAGGCGGCCATGCTGCCAGTCCTCGTATTGCTCGACCTCGGCCGGGAGCGGCGGGCGCGGGCCGATCAGGCTCATCTCGCCTCGGAGCACGTTGAACAACTGGGGCAGCTCGTCCAGGCTCAGCCGCCGCAGAAGGCGGCCCACGCGCGTGACGCGCGGGTCAGCGCGCATCTTGAACAGGGGGCCCGTGGCCTCATTCTTCGCGCGCAGCGCGTCGAGCAAGCGCTCGGCGTCC
>Ga0070739_10002925_pt1 | contig 21973 bp, 11 predicted proteins | sample Coa_R1_7_FD_66445 | JGI IMG/M metagenome (GOLD analysis project Ga0070739, IMG submission 66445) | Surface soil microbial communities from Centralia Pennsylvania, which are recovering from an underground coalmine fire - Coalmine... | ecosystem: Environmental > Terrestrial > Soil > Unclassified ... | reverse complement strand
GTACCCGACGCAGAGCACAACGCAGACCGATCCGCCCATCTCCTCGTAGCGCAGCAACGCCGCACTGGCGCGGTTCAAGCCGTTGTTGATGTGCTTGAAGAAGTTCCAGAAGCGGCTGTCGCCGCTGCCGTTCTGGCGGGGGCAGGCCTGATAGACGGGCACTCCCGTATGGATCGACGAGGAGGCCAGACAGGTTCGCGGTGCGCTGGAGTCGGAGTTCTTCCTGGCTGCCGCCGCTTTCTTCGCTGCCGCGGCCGCTTTTCTCGCCGCGGCCTGCTGGTCCATGGCCTTGCGAGCCGCCCGCTCCTCGGCGAGGCGCTTTTCGAGGGTCTTCTTGGCGATGCGGGCGGCGACCTTCGGGTGGGACTTGAGGTACTTTTCGCGCTTCTTGTACTTGGCCGGGTTATACGGGTTCGGGCCGCCGCTGTACGGGTTGTTGTCAGGGTCGGCATATGCCGGGCCGTTGTAGGGGCTGCCGGCCTTGCTGCAGTTGTGCGTCTCGCAGAAGTTGGCGCCGTGCGTGGTCTGCCACGGGGTCGGGCAGTCGCCTACATCGCAGCGGGTCGTGCCGGTCGGGTCGCTGTACGTGGTGGGGTTGCCCTGGGCGTAGGCGTACGGGTTGAGGTTCTGGGGCTCGTATGGCTTGAGCAGAGGATCGGGTGAGATGAAAACCCCTTGGCCGGGCTGGTATTCGCGAGCACCGAGGTTCGTCAGGCCGGTGGCTGGGTCCGTGGTGCCGCCGACGAAACCCTTCTGTCCTGTGGGGAAGCTTGCGGGCGCCGTGCCGCGCAGGTTGCCGTATGGGTCGTAGTAGCGGCGGGTGACGCTCAGGGTGCTGGCATCGATGGCGGTGGAATCAGTGCCCTGCGTGTCTCCGACCACGTATGCGACCGCTGACGCGCCGCTGCGGGTGGCCACGGTAACGCCGTTGAGGCTGTAGTAACGCGTCCCGCTCACGGCTCCGCTGCCTGCCTGCAGCGAAAGTTCTTCGTCGGGCAGGTAGAGGGTGGTGCCGGTGGGATCCGTCGTAAGCAGGAGGCTTCCGTCCGCAGCGTAGACATACGTCGAGCTTTGGGCGGACCCGCCTGCGGGCGTGACCACGTCCTGCGTCAGCTGTCCGGTGTCGTTCCAGGTCAGCGCCTGGGACTGAGTCGGGCCGGCCGCGGTAGCCAGTCGGCCGGCGGAGTCGTAGGTGTAGGCGGTGCTGCTCGTCCCCGAGGCGGTAGTGATGCTGGCGCTGGCCGGCGCGTGCGGCTGTGCGCTGCCTGTGGCGGGATAGGTGTTAGTGGTCGTCGTGGTCGCGCTGCTGGGAGCCGTGGCGGTGATGCCGGTCAGGTCGCCGATCGCGTTGTAGCTGTAAGCGTTCCAGTACGGGGCCGGACCGCCCTCGACGGAGGCCGAGGGGGCGCCGGCGCAGCCGGCCTGGCCTTGGGCCCAGGCCTGAGTCAGGCGGGCGAGATAGTCATACTGGAAGCACTGCACGTCAGTGGCATCCGGCGCACCTGCGGGCGTGTCCGCCTCGGACGTCACGTTGCCGGCCTGGTCGTAGGCATAGTGCAGATCGTTGATACTCGCCTTCGCGGTACCGATTTGCGTGTTCTGCTCGGTCACGCTCCCCGTCTGCGGATCGTACGTGTCCGTGATGTAAGCGGGCTGCGACGAGGTGCCCAGCTGATACTGCAACGGCTGGCCGATGTCCGTGTACGACAGAGCACTGACGTACGGTGAAACGCCGGTGAGCGCGTTCGGCTCGCCGGCCGCGTCGTACCCGGTCGTCACGGTCTCAGCGGGCAGGTTGCCGTCGGCCGAGTACGTGTACGAGGTGAGCTGCCCGGTCGGGGCGTAGCGGAACTGTCGGGTGTACGTTCCGGCCAGCGGGCCCTGCGCAGCCGGAACGACGATCGCGGTGCCCGATGGCAGACCCTGGCTGCTGTACCCGGTGACCTGCTCGGTGTAGGCGTTGCCGCCCGAATACGAGGTCGAAGACGTGGGCAGGCCCTTGCCCAAGGTGTCGTAGGTCAGGGATGTCAACTGCGTGCTGGCGGACTCGGCTGCGCCGCCGGTGGTGTCGTAGCTGGCGGTCCTGCGGCCATCCAGGTCGTAGGTGTAGGAGGTCTGCTTGCTGCGCGCGTCGGTGGCCGAGATCAGCTGCCCGGCATTGTCGTACCCGGCGGTGGTGGTGCCGGAGTCGGGGCTGCTCTGCGTGATCTGATCGCCAAGCTGGTCGTAGGTGTACGCCCAGGCGTTGCCCGCCGCGTCGGTGATGCCAGCGAGCTTCTGGGCGGGCGTGTACGTGTACGTAGTCTTGTCGAAGTCGGCGGGTGGGTCGGTCGGGCTTGCCGGCACTCCCGCGTGGTATTGGTAGATCGCGGTGGTCAGGCCGCGGCCGTCGGTGAACTCTGTATCACTGACGCCGCCGGTGGGCGGGACCGTGGTTGTGTAGTTGCCGCCGTAGGCCGTGTCCGTCTCGTAAGTCTCGACGCCGAGCGCGTAGGAAACCGTCTTGATGGTCCGGCCGTCGCCGTCGTAGACGAAGCCGGTCTGCGAGGGCACGGCGCTGTTCGCCGCGGCCACCAGGACGCCCGACGGCGGTCCGCTCACGTAGTAGGGGCCTGATTCCATGGCTTCGAGGCCGTTGGAGTCGTAGGTGACGTCGCTGATGTCGGTGCCGCCGTTCGCGGTCTGCGTCTGCGTCTCGCGCTCCCGGCCGAGGGAGTCGTACAGCTTCTGCGTGGTCAGGTAACCGCCGCCGGGCTGCTCGGTTTGCTCGGTGGTCATCGACGGCACGGTGTTGCCATCCAGGTAGGAGAACTTCTCCACCGGCGGTCCAGAGGTCGGATTCCCCGGGGTCCACTGCGCGGTGACGCGGCCGAGCGCGTCGTACGTCTGCGCACTCTGATATCCGGCGGGATCGGTCGTTCCGGTGGCCAGGCCGCGTGCGGGATCGTACGTCGTCGTGGTCGCCAGGCCCATCGGATCGGTGATCGTGTCCGAGGTCGGCGACGCGCCGGTCGCCGGGCTGTAGGCGCTGGTGGTGGTCCGGCCGTCGCCGTCCTGGGCGGTCAGCTGCCGTCCGTACTGGTCGTAGGTGTAGTTCTCGGTGACGGTGCCGCCGGACGCGGTCGCGTTCAGCTGCCTGGTCTGCGTGACGTTCCCGTGGGTCAGTGTTCCGCCGTCGTAGGTGTACTGGGTATCGGAGACGGCCGCGGCGCAAGAGGCTCCCGCGGTCACCTTCACTTCGCTCGGCAGGTCCACGATCCACGCGCTGGTGTTCACCGTGTACGTCGTCGAGGTGCACGTGTTCTGACTCGTGTCGGCAGTGTCAGGAACCTCATTCTCGCTGAGCACCTGCCCGTACCCGTTGTAGGTGTACGTGACGGTGGTCTTGCGGGAACCACCGCTGGCCAGCGCCGTGTACGTCGCGGTGGAGGTCGTGCCGGTGACGTACGAGGCCTGGAAGAACGTGGAGTTGGTGCCGGTAGCGGTCGAGGTGAACGGGAACCAGATCGTGTCCTCGGTCTGTACGCCGCTGCCCGCGCCGTTGTAGGCGATCTTCTCGAACTTCATGCCGGCGTACTGGTCCTTGTCCTCGACCGAGTCGCCGCGCGTGGAGGCGAGAGTCACCTGGCCGTTGCTGATCACGCCGCCGTTGAACCGGTAGTCGGACTGGTCCTGGCTCATGCCCTGGAAGTAGGTGACAACGTTCTCGGTCACCGCGTCGGGGGCGGTGCCGGTCTCGGTCGTCACCGAGTGGAACCCGCGCCACTGGTCCCAGGTCCAGTTGGCCGAGCGCGAGATGGTGTCGTTGTCGTAGTGCCAGCTCGGGCCGCCGTACGTGTAAGAGGTCACCTTCGCCGGGCCGCCGCCGGTGGTGTCGGCGACGGTGACCGAGGCGGTGTCGTACAGGTTGTACCAGTCCTCGCGGTCGACCAGCGCGAACGGGTCGGTCCACCAGTAGTCCGGATAGCAGAACCCTGTGTTGGCGTAGTCCTTCGGGAAGGTCCCGGCCGCGCACGCGGACGACGGGGAGGAGTACGCCACGGTTGTCGACGCGCCGGTTTGGCTGGTCGTGCTCGTCAGCCGCAGGCGCGTGATCAGCGAGTAGCCCGCCGACTTGTCCGCCGCCGTGGCGGCCAGATTGGGCATGGGGGTGCCGGAGAAGGAGGTCGGCGGCAGGGTGATCGGGGTCGTGCCGTCCAGGCCGGTGTGTGTGATCGAGGAGAGCCACAGCGAGGGCGACGTGGTCGGGTCGTTGGTCGCCGGATACGCCTGCGACAGTGTCCACGAGTCAACGTTCTGCAGTGTGCCGCCGACCAGCGCCTGAGTGCTAATTCCGGTCAGCGCGTTTGAGGTCCAGAAGGTCGGCGCGTTCACCGTGCACGCCGCGTTCTTGGCGCACGCCAGATCGGTCGGGGCGTCCTGGCGGACGGCGGTGCCCGTGGTGAACGTTACCTGCGCGGCCGGGGTCTGCGTGTAGACGCTCCCGGAGCGCAGGCCGTATTCGATCTTTGCGAGAGCGCCGCCCTGGGTATAGGCGCCGTTGGCGACGGTACCCTCGGTCTGGCCGTTGCCCTCCGCGTAGTAGTTGGTTTGCGTGTTGTAGAAATACGCCATCGCGTTGCCGTTGGCGTCCGCGACGTAGTCGAGCATCCAGCGCCAGGTCGCCGTGGTCATCCCAGTGCTCTGCCACACCGGCACGGTCCACAGGCTGTTCGTGGTCGGATCCCCGGTCGCGTATCCAGGCAGCTTGTTCAGCCCGAACCAGAACTGTGTGCCGTCCGGCTCGACGATCTCATAGCCGCCCGCCGAGGTCTGGATCACCTGCTGCGCACCGTCCGCCTCCGGGTGGATCGACCCGGTCGAGGTCACCACCAGCGGCGTGGTCTCGCCGTCCATGGTGAGCGTCAGCTCCGGCGAGCCGCCGCACAGGTCGAGTGTGTCCGGCTTCGGGGCCCGGGCCGCCGCGCAGGTCTGATAGTCGGCCTCGACGAATCCGGGCTCGTAGTTCCAGCCGTCGCCGATCGACGAGGCCTCATTGTTCGTCGACGCGTTGAGGCCGTCCACGGACTGCGAGCTGTAGTCCAGCGCGACCGTCGGCTTCAGATCCCCCGGCACGGGAGGGACGTCGATCGGATATGAGTACTCGTACGCCCCAGACGAGTCCCCGGTCACCCACTGGTCCTCTTCCGACATCGGCTCGGCGCCGTAGTTCCCGCCAGAGCCCTGCGATGCGGTCGTCGCCGCCAACACCAGCTTCGGCGCGGCGGTACCGGCAGTGGCCTTGCTGCCGGAGCCCGGCACGGTCACGTCCGCGGCGACCTGCGCCGTGCGCGCGTTGTTCGTCGAGGCCAGCGGCACCTGCGTGCGGCACGTCGCGGCGCGCGGCGTCGTCAGCGCGCAGGCTGGCAGTTCGACCAGGCGCAGTCGTGAGGCGTATCCGCCGCCGTACGCATCCTTGAACGAGGAGTAGTCCAACGAGACGTGGACGCGTCCGGCTGTCGTGGGAGCGGCCGCGGTGGCGACTGTGAACACGACACCGCGCACGCCGAGCGCCGTCGACGTGCTCTGCGACGCCATCGACACCGTGACGCGCGCGGCGCGCGGGAGCGGGTTCGCAGACGACGATAGCCGTCCGGGCACGACGCGCTTGCCCACAGCGGGATTCGCGCCGGAGCCCGTGGCCGGCGCGGGGCCGACCCACACGGGCAGCGATCCCGCCCGCACCGCCCCCGATGACAGGTCCACTGTCGCGGCCCCGGGGACCGGCCAGGTGACCTGTGTGCGGTGCGAGAGGGGCATCGCAGGAGTCTTCACCGGATGCGCCGCTACGGGGTGCACGGGAACCGCCTGGCCCGCCGACGCGGCGGGCGGGCTCGCCCAGGCCGTGTCGGGTGGGGCGACCGCCGCGAGCATGCCCGCGGCCAGCGACCCGGCCGTCATCGCCGCCACCCGCGCCACGAGCCGCCGGTGCCCTCGTCCGCGATCGATTCCCGTGCCGATCATCCCCGCCTCCGGTCAGTCAGGTGAGCCAATTCAGCCAGCGAGAGTCACAGGACCCCGTATTCGGTGTTCCAGTACTGACCGTCGTCGATCACGCCATCGCCGCCGGTGAGCATGCGGGTCGACATCGTGATCCCGGCGGTGTGCGCGGTGAGCACATACGGGTACGAGAAGTTCGTGTCGCTGCCGTTGATGAACGGCACCAGCCGCTGCTGCGCGTCAGCGACGTCCGCGACCCACAGCGTGTGCGCGTTGACGCCGCACGGCTGGAGCGAGACCGGCGCGCCGTTCCCCGCGATGCCGGCCACACCCAGGCACTGCCCGGAGTCGACGCCGTAGGGCACGTAATCGAACTCGTAGACCTCGTCGTTGCCGTAGTGCAGGTTCAGTCCCGCGGAGACCAGCCCGGCGGCGTAGAAGTCGTGCACCGTGCCCTCGTCCAGCACCGCCCAGTCCTCGCCCTGGTTGGTATTGCTGGCTTGGAGCAGCGCGACCGGCTGCCCGGTGTTCGAGTTCGTACCCCTCGCCCCGGCCACCGAGATCACGTCGGACGGGCCGTAGAGCAGGGTGTACATCGTGGCGCAGCCGGTTCCGCACTGCGGTGTGGCCGCGTGTGCGGCGGGAGCCGAGAGCGTGGCGGCGGCGAGCGCCGCGGCGGCCCCGGCGAGGACGGCCCTTCTCGTGTTGGACATGGCATCGCCCCTCGTGACTGGTCTGGATTTGTCTGGACCTGATGCGCCTGTCGGCGTGCGGGGCTAGTCTTGCCGCGGCGGGCGGCATTTCGGCTGCGTTTCGACTGCGCCATCCGCCGCGCACAACACGCACCGGTGCTCGGGACACTCGGGGAGGCGTGGGTGAGACTGGGGATTCTGGGGACGCTGCTGGTCGTCGATGACACGGGCCGGGAGGTCCGGGTGACTGCGGCGCGCCAGCGCACGCTACTGGCGGCGCTGCTGGTGCGAGCAAATCAGATGGTCCCTGTGGACGAGCTTGCCGAGCTGATCTGGGACGGGGCGCCACCGGCCGGGGCGGCGCGCACGGTGCGCTCGTACATGACGAGGCTGCGGCGCACCGCAGGCCCGGCGGTGGCGCAGCGGATCGCGACCCTCGATCCGGGCTACCGCCTCCGGATCGCCGAGGACGAGCTGGACGCCCTGGAGTTCGATGCCTTATGTAAGAATGCTGACATAGGCTTGCGCGCCGCGGACTGGGACGGGGCCTTGGCCGCCGCGGACCGGGCTCTGGGACTTTGGCGGGGCACGCCGCTGGCGGACGCGGCCTCGCAACTGCTGCGCGAGCAGGTCGTGCCCCGGTTCGAGCAGCTGCGGCTGCAGGCGCTGGAGAACCGCGCCGAGGCGCGGCTGCGGCTCGGGCAGCACGAGCAGTTCGTGCCGGAGCTGAAGGATCTGACGTCGCAACACCCACTGCGCGAGCGGTTTCACAGCCAGCTGATGCTCGCGCTGGCCCGCTGCGGACGCCAAGCCGAGGCGCTGGAGGCGTACCGGACAGCCCGCCGGATCCTCGTCACCGAACTCGGGATCGAACCAGGAGCCGAGCTGCGGGAGCTGCACCAGACGATCCTCGCCGGAGACGTCGCGCTCGCCGCGCCGCAGCCCCCGGCGGCCGGGTCGCCGCAGCATCCACCAGCGCCACCCGCGCAACCACCGCCAACGCTCCCGGAGCGGGACCGGCCGCGCGTCGTACCTCGCCAGCTCCCTGCAGAAGCCGGGCATTTCACCGGCCGTGTCCGAGAGCTGAGAACGCTCGCCGCGCTGCTGGACCGGGCCGAGCCGGACGGCGGGGCGGTGGTGATCTCCGCGATCGGAGGCACCGCCGGGATCGGCAAGACGGCGCTGGCCGTGCACTGGGGTCACCTGGTCGCGGCGCGCTTCCCGGACGGTCAGCTATATGTGAACCTGCGCGGCTACGACACGCAGGAGCCGTTATCCGCGACCGACGCGCTTGCCGGGTTCCTGCGCGCGCTCGGGGTGGACGGCCGGGACATCCCGCCACAGGAGGCCGAGCGCGCCGCCCTGTATCGCAGCCTACTGTCAGGGCGGCGGATGCTGGTCGTGCTGGACAACGCGCGCGGCGCGCACCAAGTGCGACCCCTGATTCCCGGCACGGCCGGCTGCGTCGCGCTGGTGACCAGCCGGGACAGCCTGGCCGGGCTGGCGGCACGGGACGGCGCGGTCCGCCTGGAGCTGGACGCGCTCGCGCTCGGAGAAGCGACCGAGCTGCTCGGACGGCTCCTCGGACCCCGCTCGGACGCGGCCCCGGCGGTGCTCGCGGAACTGGCCGAGCGGTGCTGCCGACTGCCGCTGGCACTGCGCCTGGCCGCGCAGCTCGCGGCCGCGCGCCCGGCCGTGCCGCTGCGCGTGCTGGCCGCGGAACTGGCCGACCTCCAGTGTCGGCTCGACGCTCTCGACGCGGACGGGGACGAGGGCGCCGCCGTGCGCGGCGTGCTTTCCTGGTCGTACCGGAATCTGGATGCTGATACGGCCCAGGTCTTCCGCCTGGCCGCGTTGCACCCGGGCACCGACTTCGACGCACACGCCGTCGCCGCGCTCGCCGGGCTCACGTGTGAGCAGGCTGATCAGCTCCTCGGACGGTTGGCGCGCGCACACCTGCTGCACACGACCGCCCCCGCCCCCGTCCGCTACGGCATGCACGACCTGCTCCGCGCCTACGGCCGCGAGCGCACCTTCGCCGAGGACGGCGATCAGAACCGCGAAGCGGCGCTGACCGGCCTGCTCGACTATTACCTGCACACCGCCGCGGCCGCGATGACCACGCTGTACCCCACTGAGCTCCGCCGTCGTCCGGCGCTGGCCTCGCCGCCCGACGGTCTCGTGCTCGCACCGGTTGCCGCGCCCGGCTCAGCGCGCGAGTGGCTCGACGCCGAGCGCGCGAACCTGATCGCCGTGACCGCATTCGCGGCCGACCACGGCTGGCCGACCCACGCCGCCGCGTTGGCCGCCACCGTGGAGCGCTACTTCAGCTTCGGCTACCACCTGGCCGACGCGAGTGCGATTCACGGCCACGCCCGACGCGCGGCGCAGACCAGCGGCGACCGGAAAGCCGAGGCGACGGCACTGTCGCATCTGGGCTTCATCGCCTGGATGCAGAGCCGTTTCGGACCGGCCGCCGAGCTCCAGCAGCAGGCGCTCGCGCTGTTCGAGGCCGTCGGCGACCGCGTCGGCCAAGCCAGGGTGCTGCATCGACTCACGCTGGTCGAGCGGGCGCTCGGCGACCTCGACGCGGCCGCCGCGCACGCGGCGCAAGTCCTTGAGCTGTGCCGGCAGGACGGGGACCTGCTCGGGCAGGCCCGTGCACTGCAGAGCCTCGGGATCACCCGGCTGTCGGCGGGCCGCACCGACGAGGCGTCGGAGCACCTGCGGCGGTCCCTGATGCTCTTCGACGCCCTGGGAGATCTGCTCGGGCAGTCGGTATCGGTCAAGGAACTCGGCACCATCGAGCTGCGCGCCGGCCGGCTCGAAGCCGCCGCGGACCTGTTCCGCAGGGCCCTGTCGATGTGTCAGGAGACGAATAACCTGGCCGGCCAGGCCAGGGCGCTTTCCCAGCTCGGCCAGATCCACCTGCGCCAGGGCCGCCGCGAGCAGGCTGCCGAGCACCAGCGGCACGCCCTCGACCTGTACCGGCAGGTCGAGGACCGGTACGGCGAAGCTGAGACGCTCGGCCAACTGGGCCTCACGTACCTGCGGTCGGGCCGTCGTCAGGAGGCGTTGACCCACCTGGGCGACGCCCTGCTGCTGGCCCGCGAACTCGGCACGCGGCGGCTGGAGAGCGAGACGCTCAACAGTCTCGGCGAAGTGCTGTCCGCCCTCGGCGATCCCGACCAGGCCCGGACCCGGCACGCCGCCGCGCTGGAACTGGCCGTGCAGGCAGGCGATCTCGTCGAGCAGGCGCGCGCCCGCCGCGCCATCGAGGCGATCCCCACATCCGCACCGACACCCGTCCCCGCGCCGTCGCTGGGCAGCCACGGGGCCACCGCCGTCACCGCGAGCCGTCCGAGCCGTCGCGTGACGCGTCGTCAGTCCTGAGGTTTGGCACTTGCGCGGTGTTGAGCCGGGTCGCTCGGACCGGGGCGCACGCACGGTCCGATCTGGCCGCAGCACTGATTCCGGCGCTGGTTTCGCGTGCTTTCACGCCAGTCAACGTGGGCGGTGCTGGCGCAGGTAGGCCAGCGCGGCGTCGAGTGCGGCCCGCAGCTGGCCTGGGTCGCGGCGCACCTGGCTGAGCAGCAGCCCGCCCTGCAGCGACGCCATGGTGGCGGTGGCGAGGCGTTCAGGGTCGGCGCCGGCACTCAGTCGGCCGCGCGCCTGCATCCGGCGCAGTCCCTCGGTGAGATGGTTCTGCCACTCGTCGAATGCGCGCGCAAGGACGGTGCGCGCGAGTTCGTCACTGTCCGCGAGCTCTGGCACCAGCGAGCCGAGCGGGCATCCACCGCGAGAGTGCCTGCCCGTCTCGTCGGCCACGATGGCGTCGAACCACGCGCTGATGCCGGCCCAGTCGTCGAGCCGCTCGAGGTAGGCCTGTTGCAGGTCGATCAGAACGGCCTTGGTGCGGTCCACGACGGCGCGGACCAAGTCGGCTTTGTCGTCGAAGTAGTGGTAGAGCTGCGACTTGCTCACCCCGGCGGCATCGATCACGTCCTCAACGCTGGTGGCGCGCACCCCGTTGGCACGGACCAGGTCGGCGGCGACGGACACGATCCGCTCTCGTGTCGCGCGGCCTTTGACGGTCTTGGGCGGCGTCGGCATGCCTACCAGCATAAACAAGTTTTGGACTTGACGGTCCATTTTCTGCTCGGTAGACCACTGTGCTGGACCAGTTAGTTCAAAAAGCGGTCCACAGCCACCCCGGGAGAAAGCATGTCGCACCATTTCGATAGCCCGACCGCGATCCAGGACGGCCGGCTCAACCTGTGCGACGTCTACGTGTTTCCGGTGCCGCCAGACGAAACGATGCTGGTGCTCACCGTCAATCCCGACTCGGGACGGTCCACCCGGACCGTCAGCCGGACAGCGCCGGCCGCCAGCAGACGCGCGAGTGTTACGCGGTCGGCGCGCCGAGCGGGTCTGACCTCGAAGCCGTCGAGCTCGGCGTCGGCTGGACCGCGGACGCCTTCGCGCTTGCCCGCGGCGGGTCGGCCTGGTTCGGTCCGGCCGGCGACCCGTTCTGGGGCGACGGCGTCACGCTCTTCGCGTTCCATCAGGCTCTGGCGGAGAACCGGTATGCCCCCGAGCTGTTCACCGCCGACGGCGGCAATCTGTTCGCCGGCCGGAACGTCACCGCCATCGCCCTTCGTATCCCGGACGCGATGCTCGGTGGCACCGAGGTCGCCGTGTGGGCCCGGATCAGCCTCCATGGGCACGCCCCGCAGCGGCAGGTCAGCCGGATGGGCAACCCGATGCTGCGGCCGCCGTTCTTCCCGCAACCCGGCCCGGAAACCGAGGCGCTGAACGCCGGTTCGCCGACCGACGACATCGCCCGATTCGGCGAGGCCGTGCGGCGGACCGCGGCGCACGTGGCGAAGCTGCGCGATGCCGCCGATCCAGATGAGCACGCTGCCGCGCTCGTCAATGCGTTCCTGCCCGACGTACTGCGCTACCGTCCCGGCCAGCCGGCGCGTTTCGCGCCTGGTACGGGCAACGGCCGCGCCCTGCACGACGACGCGTTCGGCACCGCGCTGTCGCTGTTAGTCGGCGACCAACTCGGCGTATCTGCCCCGCCGCATCCGCGCGTGCCCAAGTTCCCGCACCTGCTGGCTACCGCACACGAGGACATCCCGGCGCTCGCGGACCTGTTCGGGCTGCGTGAGCACGCCCCGCAATCGCAGGCCGACTGAAGCCTGCGGGTAGACCGCAATTGCCCGGGCGAACCGAACGCGGCCGCTCGGAACAAGCACCCTCAGCCGCATAACCGATCAGGAACGCCTAGACTAGATGAGTAACCCGGCAAACCCGACAGCACTCCCTCTGCTGTCGCACGACGTGACGATCCGAGCCGCGGACGCCGCCGACATGCCTGGCATACGCGCGATCGCCATCCAGCACGACATCTTGCGTGACTGGCCGCGCCGACCAGACTTCCTCGACCTGGAGCGGCAAACCGGCCGATTGCTCATCGCGCACAGCCACGCCGGCGTGCTCGGATTCGCCGGCACGCTCACCCGCGGTACCGTCACCCACCTCGGCGACCTGTTCATCCACCGCCAAACGCAGTCAGCCGGGTTGGGTGCACGTCTGCTGGCAGCCATCCTGCCGCCGACCGGGCAGCCCGTCGTGACCTTCGCCTCGGCCGATCCACGCGCCCTGGCCCTCTACCTGCGCCACGGCCTGCTCCCGAGGCAACCGCTGTGGTACCTGGCCGGTGACCCCGCCGCGCTGCCTGTCACGACCGCCCGGTTGCGTCGCGCCACCGTTGAGCAGGTGGCAGACCTCGACGCAGAGCTCAGCGGAGGCGACCGCCACGGGCACCTGACCTGGTACGCCCGGCAGCCCGGCGTCGCCGTCTGGAGCACGCCCGGCGGATACGCCTTCACCCGCACCGACAACAACTCCCTGACCATCGGCCCGGCTGGTGGACGCGCCCCACACGCGTCCGTCGACGTAGTACTCGCCGCAGCTGACCACGCCCGAACCCGCCGCCTGCAGGTACGCCTCGCCGTGTTCGGAACCCACCCCGCAGCCGCAGTCCTCATACGCGCAGGACTACGCATAGTCGACCAGGACACCTTCATGACCAGCCACGACCAGCTGCTCAGCGTCGAGCGATACCTGCCCAACCCCGACCTCGGCTGACAACTCTGCTCTTGCCGAAAACCTCATCTGCGCAATTCAAGCGGCATGCTCGTATTCGTATCGGGAAGACTTCCCGCATGGTCTCGGATCAGGAACCTTGCTTGGGTGCCGGCGTCCTGAAGTTCCATCACGAGTTCGCGCGGGTTGCGTCACCCAGGAAGTGGTCGGTGTCCGGTCGCTCCCAGGATCCTGATGCGGCGGCTGGCGCGCTCAGCCGCCATCCGCGGAACCAGGGCCTTGACCATGGCGCGGGTGCGGGGTCGGCCTGGCCTGCGAGGTGTTTTGGTGGTCCTTCGCCGTAACCGTTCGCGAACCCTCAACGATCGGAAGGTTTCGCCCGGGAACACCCTTACACCCCACTAGATTTTCGAAGCGGTTGGTGGGGGCGCCGCGTAGCCGCCTGTGTAGCGTCGCGCGTCCGCTACAGCGTCGCACCCCGTGGCCTGTTGAGGTCCAGGCATCCGACTACTGGTCGAGCGTAGGGGGCACCGCTCGGGATGGCCGACAAGTGGCCAACACGACGGCCGTAGCCTCAGTCAGGTGGAGGGCCAGGTCCCCCGAGCGGTGTCGGCTACATTCTCACGGTCAGTTGGTGACTCGGACGGTGTAGGGGTCGCCGATGAGCATGCGTTCGTTGGTGTACATGGCGTCGAGGGCGCTGCCGACGCCGGAGCTCAGGGCATTCGGCACATGCCCGCGCAGACACCTGGAGGTCCCGAGGGTCTTGTTCTGTAGCCCGGGAGCCCGCCACAGGAACCATTGGCCGTTCGCCCCCTGCACGGCCAGCACCTCGATGTAGTCCGCGGCGGTCAGGCCGAGTGCTCCACCGCTTTCCTGGCTGGAGGCGAACCGGTACTCGTCGCAGCTGTCGGTGGACACCTGCAGTTCGAGGGTGCCAATGGCACGCCCACCATCAACGTAACCACCACCAAACCACGTTCCTGGATCTTCGGCGTCGGCGAGGACTACACCCACGCAACCACCATCACCGCCGGACCCAATCAAGCAGTCCTGCAACAAACTCAAGACACCGTCAACGGCGACACCTTCTGGATCCAAGACCAGAACACCGCGACGGCCACCGCGGGAAGCAAAGTCACCCTCAACGACTCCGCACCCCGCGGCGACACCTGGAACCTCGCCGCCATCGAAATCACCCCATCAGCCCGAAACGTGCAGCCCCGTTTCGGGCTGATGGGGCAATGTCTGAAATGCGGGGTCGCTCGGCTACGAGGTGCGGTCATCTGTTGGCGCTCGCCCGCGCAGCCCGATGAACCGGCGGCGCCCGCTCGTCATCGGGCCAGCTCATAGAGGCTGTTGAACGGGTTGTCCATCTCGATGCGCCGCACCTGGCCGAAGCCGGCCTTGCCGGCCAGCCCGGCCAGTACCGGCTCGGGCAGCCCGAGCGTGCCCAGCCCTTCGCCGCCCTCGGCCAGCGAGGTGGTCATGCAGTAGAGCATCGAGAAGCCGTACAGCAGCGCGGCGATCGGACCGACGTTGTCGGTCGGCCGCTCTGAGCAGTTGATCTCCAGGCACAGGTACCGGCCGTCCTGCCGCAGGCCGTCGCGGATAGAGCGCAGTAGGCCGAGAGGGTCGACCGCGTCGTGCACCACGTCGAAGGTGGTGATCACGTCGTACGACTCGGCCAGCCCGGCGGCCGCGTCGAGCACCTCATAGCTCACGCGGTCGGCCACGCCCGCGGCCGCGGCTGACTGGCGGGCCTGCGCGACTGCGGTCGCCGACACGTCGTAGCCGACGCCGGTCATTGCGGGGAACGCGCGCGCCAGCTCGATCAGGGCCTGGCCGGTGCCGCAGCCGATGTCGGCGACCCGGGCCCCGGCGCGAAGCTTCGCCTCGACTGCGGGCACCAGTGGCAGCCACAGCTGGACGAGCATGTTGCGGTGCCATTGCGCGGTGAACCGGCTAGTGCCGGCGGCCACGTCCGGGTGCAGCTCGTCGGCGCGTACTCCGCCGCCGGTCCGGAACGCGGCCGCCACGCCGTCGTAGCGCTGGATCGCGCCGATCAGCTCCTGGTGCACGCCGCCGAAGAACGCCGGCCCGGGCTCGGTGGCCAGCGTCGGGGCGTGTTCGGCGGGCAGTTCGTAACGCTGCTGCGTCTCGTCGTAGGTGAGGTAGCCGGCGGCGTAGAGGCCGGCGGCCCACTCGCGCACGTATCGCTCGCACAATCCAGTGCGCTTGGCCAGCTCGCCGCTGGTCCCCGGTCCACCCGCGGCCAGCTCCTTGAAGAGGCCGGTCCGGTCGCCCAGCGCGGCCAGCACCACCGTCGCGGCCGCGGCCGTATCGGCCAGCACCCGTCCGGTGAACTCCGCGGCACGGTTGTCATCCATCGCGATTCCTCCGATCGTGGATTCATGTGATTGATGTCGCTCATCCGCTCAGGCGTTCATCCGCGCGCAACCGGTGTTCACCCGCGATGAACGGCCGCTGAACGGCTCAGGATGGAACGGACCGGCATCGTGGGCGATCATGGAGGCTGAGGCGACCGGCGAGCAGAGGGCGGACGGCGTGTTCGTGGGTCGCGCTCGCGAACTCGCGGCGCTGCGTGCCGCCCTGCGCGACGCGGTAGCCGGCGAGCCGCGGCCGGTTCTGGTCAGTGGCGAGCCTGGTATGGGCAAGACCGCGTTGCTGCGCGAGTTCTCGCGCTTGGCCAGAGCCGGCGGGGCCACAGTGCTGTGGGGCAGCGCCTGGGAGGACGGCGGTGCGCCACCGTACTGGCCGTGGGTGCAGGTGCTGCGCCAGGCCGGAGATGAACCGTTCCCGAGCGACCTGGCCGCCCGCTCGGGAGCGGCGGCCAGGTTCGTGCTTTTTGACACCGTGTGCGCCCTTCTCGGCCGCGCTTCCCGCGCAGCCCCGCTGGTGGTGATCCTTGACGACCTGCACGCCGCGGGTCGGCCGACGGCCCTGCTGCTGCGCTTCGCCGCGGCGGCCCGCCTGCCGCGGGTCCTGCTGATCGCCGCATTCCGGTCTGCCGAGGCCGGGCTCGATCCTGGGGTACGGGACGTGATCGGCGCGCTGGAGGCATCCGCCGTCGTCATCAGCCTGACCGGCCTCGCCCCGCACGAGATCCGCGCGATGCTGCCGGATGCCGACGACGCGGTGCTCGCCGCGGTCGCCCGGCGGGGCGAGGGCAGTCCGCTGTTCGTCGCGCAGGTCGCTCGCCTGCTGGGCACGCAGGCCGCGACGGTGGACGAGGTCCCGGTGCCGACTACTGTCCGGCAGGCGGTGGCCCGACTGGTCGGCCGGCTCGATTCCGCTGCAGGCGAGGTCCTGGCGACGGCGGCGGCGCTGGACCGACACGTGGATGTGCCCCTCGTCGCTGCCGTCGTCAAAACTGACGCCGGATTGGTTACAGCGCTGCTCGACGGCGCGGCCGGGATCGGGCTGCTGCATGCCGATGCGGTGGGCTACCGGTTCGCGCACGCACTGATCCGCGAGGCGTTGCTCGGCGAGCTGGCGCCGCTGGCCCGCGCCGAGCTCCACCGCCGGATCGCCGACGTCCTGGAGGGCGAACCGTGGCGCGCCCGGACCGGCCACGCCGAACTGGCGCGCCACTACCGTCTGGCGATCGCGACCGGTCCTGATGCCGCGGCCGCCACCGTCCGGTACGCGGGCCTCGCGGGCGAGGACGCGTTGGCGGCGCTGGCGCCCGAAGAAGCGGCCGAGTACTTCCGGTATGCCCTGGACGCGCTTGGACGCGCCCCCGAATCGACGCCGCGACAGCGCGGCGATCTGTTGCTGCGGCTGGCCACAGCGCTCGATCGCACCGGTGACCCGCAGACCGCGCGCGTCGTCGACGAGGTGCTGCGCCTCGCCCGGCGTGCCGGAGATGCGCGCCAGCTCGCCGCCGGCGCGCTGTTGGCCGCGCGGCACCTGGACTTCAACGCTCCCGCTGACGCGGCCGCCACCGTGCTGCAGGAGGCGGTCGACGCGTTGCCGCGCGAAGAGGCGACGCTTGAAGAGTCGACGCTGCTGGCTTGTACGCTCGCAAGGCTCGCGATCGCCCGCACGCCGGACCCGCGAGCGGCCCGCGAGACAGCGGACGAGGCGGTCGCCGTGGCGCAACGGGCCGATCCGACCGCTCTCGCGGCGGCGCTGGCCGCCCGCCACCACGCCCTGTGGGGGACGCAGGAACCGGCCGACGCGCTGGTCGACGCGGCTGGCATCGTCGCGGCGGCGCAGCGGGCGCGCGAGGCAGATACCGAGCTCGACGGCCGTGTGCTGACCCTGACCCACCACCTCGAGCTGGGCGACGGGCCAGCCGCCCGCCGTGTCCTGCCGGAGCTGGACCGGTTGGCCGCCCTGCTGCGGCACCCGGCGGCCAAGTTGGTCGCTCTCTCGCGACGGGCCATGCTGGCCACGGTCACCGGCGACTTCACCGACGCTGCGCAATGCGCCCGTGAGGCATGGGAGGCAGGCCGCAGCGTCGAGCTACCCGATGCGGACGCCGTGCGGTGGGGGCAGATCTACGCGATCTGGCAGCACACCGATGTGCCCGCCGAGGACCTGCAATGGATGGAGCGTGTACTGCGAGAGCTGGTGGCCCACTCCCACGTTTCGTTCGTACACGCGTCGGCGCTCGTGCAGGTCGAGGCCGCCGCCGGCGCGCTCGAGCAGGCCCGCGGGCGCTTGGACGACCTGGTCGTCCGAGCGCTGGACCGGCAGCGGCCGGACATGGTCCTGGTGTGGGCACTGACCCAGCTCGCTGAGGCAACCTGGCAGGTCGGCGCGACCTGGCACGCCAACCGCGTCTACCGGGCGCTGGCGCCCTACGCCGGCCGGGTCGCCGTCTGCGCCGGAGCAGTCGCCTGCTCCGGAGCGACCGACTTCTACCTCGGCAAACTCGCGGCCCTCGGCGGCGACGCGACGACCGCCGAACGCCATCATCGGGTCGCGCTGAGGCTGCACCGGTCGCTGGGCGCTCGCCCGATGCTGGCCCGGACTCTATACGAGCTGCGCGAATTCACTGAGGCTCGGGCGCTTGCCGTGGAGTGCGGGATGACCCGCCTGCTCGCGGCACTGGACACCGCGCCGGCCGACGACGAGCTCGTGCTACGCCGCGCGGGCGACGTCTGGCTGGTGGCCTGCGCCGGCCAGAGCGTCCACCTACCGGACAGTCTCGGGCTGCGCTATCTCGATCTGCTGGTCCGCAATCCGGGTCGGGAGCTGGGCGCAATGGAGATCGTGCAGCTGGTCGGCTCGGGTGGCGCCGGTGACGGCCCCGACGCCGACGCGTCGGCCGAAGGCCTGGCGCGAGCCGCCGGCGGCCGCGGTGACGAGGTGCTCGACGCCCGGGCCCGGACCGAGTACCGGCGGCGGCTCGACGATCTCGACGACAGCCTGGCCGAGGCGCAGAGCTGGAACGACACCGAACGGGCCGCCCGCCTTCGCGCCGAGCGGGACTTCCTCATCCATGAGCTGGCCGCAGCCACGGGTCTGGGCGGCCGACCCCGGCGCCTCGGCTCCGACACCGAACGCGCCCGCCTCAACGTCACCCGGGCGATCCGCACCGCGATCAACCGCATCCGCCACCGCGCCGCATCAGCCGGCGCGCACCTCGACGCCACGATCCACACCGGCACTCACTGCTCATACCGGCCCTCCAAAGCCGACCCATCGAGTGCCGATCGGGTAGTTCGATAACGGACAGACTCACAACCCAGTCCCCTGCGAGAGTCACCTGAGGCCGGTGCTGTTCCGGGCGGATCGCCTACACCGCCGACGGCACCGATACCATCCGCATCCAACAGAGGCCAACCGCATGAACGGCGGCCCAACTCGAGCGGACCGTCGCATCACTGCGCGGCCTGCGCATCGAGCACGTCGCCTATGCCGTGCTCGCCGGCGGCGGAGTCGGCCCGACGTTCGCGGCGGGCCTGAAGGAAGTGGCCCGCCGCGTCCTGAGCCGACGAGAGGAAGTCCGGATCGGCGGAGCGGCCCGCTGCGCCTGGGAGCTGATAACAGAGCGGTTGGATGCGGGCGACACCCTCCGCGGCGACGGATTCTTCGGCACCGCAAATCCGGGCCAGTCCTCCGCCAGCGAGATCTATGAAGGCACCTTACTGGCCGCGCAGCGAAGCTATGAGGAACGAAAAGTCCCGTTCGTGGGCTACCTGATGGCCAATATCGCGTTCGAGCGCGACGTGGATCGCCGATCAGCCAACTGGCTGATCAAAACGGCGCAAGAACTGACGTGGACTCAGCTCGTCCTGCTCTCGATCGTTGGCCAACGGGACAACCTGAGCCTTCCCGACGTCCGGATCGGAAATCACGGCCAGAGCTGGTGTTCCTGGGGCGTGCACACCGAGCTGATCAATCTCGCTTACGGACAGCGCGAGCTGATTCTCAGCGAACAGCGCCGGGCCCCCGACCGCAAGCTGCCAGTGCCGAACCTCAACGCGCCAAGTCACGGCTTCAATCTGCGAGACCACGTTTTGACGGCTGGTGGGCAGCTCTACTACTCGATGATGTCGTTGGACCGAATCGGCTCTTCCGAGGTCGAGGATGTCATGAATGATCTCGCGCCCCCCGCGGAGAGCGAGCAGGAGTGCGCTGGCGGGTGAGCTGCTCGATTCGGCCTCGCCGAGGCGTCGGCGTCGGTGTAATTCCCCATCGGGACATCGTTTCGTCGCCGTAATTCCCCTGGTGGTCGTCCGTCACTGCCGGGCCAGCAGGTCGACGTGCGCGCCACCGAGCAGCTGGTGCAGGTCTACCACCACGGCGACCTGGTCAAGACACACGTGCGCACCGACCGCGGGCGGGTGACCGACTTCGAGGACTACCCGCCGGAGAAGATCGCCTTCCACCGGGGCACCCCCGCGCGGTGCCGCCAGACGGCCGAAGACATCGGCGCGGCCGCCAGCGCGGTTGTCACCGGCCTGCTGGAGGGCTCGGCGCAGTACCAGCTGCGCTCGGCCCAGGCGATCCTCGCGCTGCGCGAGAAACACGGCTCGGCCAGGCTCGAGGCGGCCTGCGCGAAGGCGATCGAGACAGGGGATCCGGCCTACCGCACCATCCGCAAATCCTGGCCGCCGGCCTGGAAGCCGCAGACCTGCCCGAGCGCCCCGGCGGCGACGGCAGAGCATCCGCCTTTCTGCACGGACCCGACCAGCTGCTCGGCAATGTCATCCACCTGCCGCAACGCGGCGACGAGGCCAGGTCGTGACCGGCGTGTTCGAACCTTGGGAAGCACGCGACCTGGCCAACCTGCTGCGGCTGATCGCGATGCACCTCGATTCCAGCGACGCCGCGGCCGGCGCACTCATGCGGTACCTGCATCCCAACCCTCTCGCCCCCGCCGGCTCGGCGTATCAGATCACGCGCAGCTGCGCGAAGCCGTCGACCGCCTCATCGCCATCCCCGCCACGAAGGACGAGACGCCACGACCGTGCTACGCCCCGGCCTGGCCGCAAGCCTCAAGACCCTCAAACTCTCCGGTATGCTCGAGACCCTCGACGCCCGCCTGGCCCAGGCCCACGGCGGCGGCCTGGGGCACCTGGAGTTCCTGCAGATCCCTGTGCGACGACGAGATCAGCCGCCGCGAAGCCCAGAGCATGCACCGCCGACTGCGCCGCCCCCGCGCACCCCAGGACTGGTACGCACAATTCCCCACCCCGTCGTCGCAGAATCCTTACTCGACCGGCTCATCAACACCAGCCACGAGGTATTCATGAACGGACCCAGCTACCGGCCCAACAAACGCCCGAAGACCAACACCCCCGCTGCCGAATGACACAGTGAGTGGCACGTGTCATCACACGGCGCGAGACCTTTGACTCTGGATCATTCCCATCAGCAGTCCATGGGTCTCGGGATCGGCGGCCGCGACCAGCCCGCGGCCGCCCGAGCCGATCGGCGCACCGTCGATCCCGGTCACCGTGCAGCCCGCGGCACGACACACAGCGATACCGGCGGCGAAATGCACACTGCCGGACAGGTCACCGCCATCGGTGACATACGCAGCACGCCTGCCGGAAGCGACCCAGGCCAGCGCCAGCGTCGTCGAGAGCACCCGCGGCCGGAACCGCTCGACGAATCCGGGGTGGTCCAACAGGTCAACGGCCCGAAAGCCACGCGGGTCCAGATTGACATCCACCAACCCACTCACCGCTGTCGGGACCAACTGCGCATCGGCACCATCGCGACGCACAGCGGCCCTCTCGCCATCGGTGTAGAAGACCTCGTCGCTAAACGGATCCGCAACCGCCGCCGCACCGCCGCGAAGCGCCACATTGACCGCAACAAGCCTGCTGCCGACGGCATAGTTCAACGTGCCGCACAGAGGATCCACCAGCCACTGCCGCTGCGCGCCATCAGCACCCTGCCACCCACCCTCCTCACCCAGCACCACATCGCCAGGCCGGGCAGCCCGAATGACAGCGACGATCGCCTCCTCCGCCGCCACGTCCGCGCTCGTAGCGAAGTCCCCGGCGCCCTTGTCGATGCGGTCGAAACGACCACCAAACATCCGCCGCACCACCTCGGCTCCAGCACATGCCGCGGCCACCGCAACCGCCGAATCACCCAGGCTCATCTCGACCACGCCGTGCAGCGTAGCGGACCCGGCCCGACCAGACCCCCGCCACAAAGCACACCACACAGCCTCCAGAGAAGCCGCAAACCACGCCAAGATGCACCACCGGCAGGCCCCGCACCGGGTGAGGAATTACAACGCCCTTCCCCTGAGGAAACTCGCCGCCGCCGACAAGAGGTTCGCGGTGGGCGTTGGCGTTTAGGTCGTGGTGCGAGGACGCGATCCGCATTGCTGGTGCGCCGGGCGGGTGTAAGTGGTTCACGCTGCAGAGGGGTCTATCTCCTTGCGGAAAATCGTGGCCTGCGCGCTGAATCCCATGCGCCGTTCATAGAACGGTACTGACATTGGGTTGTTCGACTCTGTTTCCAGAATGATGACTTGCGCCCCCTGCGAGCGTCCCCACTGCTCGACGGCTCGCATCAACGCGGAACCGACGCCGCTACGGCGGTGCTTCCCGGTGACGGCCAGGCTGTCGACGAACTCGCCTTGACAGACCTGGCAGGTGCGCACGGTCGGTGTTTTCGGGCCAGTCGGGAGAGGTCTCCGCAGCGCAGTGACGGCGGCGCGGTGCAGCAACCGGTCGAGCATCGCGGCA
>Ga0070739_10002924_pt1 | contig 21974 bp, 17 predicted proteins | sample Coa_R1_7_FD_66445 | JGI IMG/M metagenome (GOLD analysis project Ga0070739, IMG submission 66445) | Surface soil microbial communities from Centralia Pennsylvania, which are recovering from an underground coalmine fire - Coalmine... | ecosystem: Environmental > Terrestrial > Soil > Unclassified ... | reverse complement strand
CGGCCCGGCCCGAGGGAGCCGAGGTGAGTGCGGACGAAGCCGGGCCGTGCGCGGAGCGCGGGACGGCCCGGCCCGAGGGAGCCGAGGTGATCGCCGAGTTCGCGTTCAGGGTGGCGCATGCGCGTGCCGATCGCTCGCGGGTGCGTCGCACACTCATCCCGGTAGTGATCGCCACGACGATCGTGGGCGCGGTGATCGCGGCCGCGTCCGTCGCGAACGCGGCGCTGCCCGCGGTGCAGGCCGCGGAGGTGGCCCCGGTGCACGCCGCGCCGGGTGCGCCCGACGTGGTCGTGTACGGCGACTCGCTCGCCTGGGAGGCGAGCGACGCGGTCGTCGCGGCCGCGGCGCGAGCGGGCCTGCGCGCGCAGGTGACCTCGTTCGGCGGGCTCGCATTGTGCGACGAGCTGGGCGCGTTGCGCCACGACCTCGCGACGCGTCGCCCGCGGGTCGTCGTGCTCGAGTTCGCCGGGAACTCGTTCACGCCGTGCATGCGTGACGGGCGCGGCCGTCAGCTCGTGCCCGGCTCGTCCGCCTATGGCGCGCGCTGGAAGGCCGACATCCGTGCCGCAGTCGAGGCCGCGGCGCGTGTGCACGTGCCCCTCGTGTGGGCGATCGCGCCGCTCCCTCGTGCGCGGGCCGGCGCAGATGCGGTCCGGCAGCTCACGGCCGCGGCCCGCTCGGTCGCGAGGTCGCGGTCGGGGATGGTCGTCGCGGACGTCGGCGCGAGCGTCCTCGAACACGGGCGCTTCACCGACACGCTGCCGTGCGGGCCCGGCGACAGCCCCGGCCTCGGCTGCGTCGACGGGCGGATCGCCGTCCGCTCGGCCGACGGCATCCACCTGTGCCCGGGCGACGCGCACGCCGACCGGGGCGTCGTCGGCGCCTGCCCGGTCTACTCGTCGGGTGCCCGGCGCTTCGCGGGTGCCCTGGTGGACGCCGCCCGTCGCGCGCCCTGATCCCACACGGAGCGCGCGAAAAATCTGCCGCGACCGCTACAGAACGCGGCCGCATCGCGCCGATGCAACGTGCGGATCCCAGTGTCGGCATCGCGAGGCCGGCACGCGGGCCGGCGTGACCGTCGCGCGGTGGTCGCGTCGGCGGCGCGCGCCCCTCGCCGGCCGGCTCCCGCACCGCAAGAGGGGAAGCGATGCAGCAGCCGTCGAGCACGATGCCCGCGCCCGAACCGGTCTCGACCCTGCCCACACCGACACCACCCCGCACGACCGGACCGATCGAACGCGGCCTGCTCTACTTCGTGCTCGCCGCGGTGATCGTCGCGATCTGCGCGTACAAGTCGATGTCGGTCCGCGACATCACACGCGCGCCGGCATGGGTGATCTACAGCCTCGTCGTGCTCGTCTACATCCTGTCCCGGTTCGTCCTCGGCGCGATGTACCACCCAAAGCTGCCACGGGGGATGGGCGACGCCGACCTGCCCGTGATGGCGATCGTCGTCCCGGCGTACAACGAAGAGCGCGACATCCAGGCGACGCTGCATGCCTGCGTGTCGGTGGACTACCCGGCCGACAAGCTGCGTGTCGTCGTCGTCGACGACTGCTCGACCGACGGGACGCTGCGCGCGATCCGCGAGTTCGAGCGTGGGCACCCGGAGCTCGTCGTCCTCCCGCAGGCCGTCAACCAAGGCAAGCGTGCGGCCATGGCCGTCGGCGTGCGGTGGGCGCGCGACGCGGACGTGTTCGTGTTCATCGACTCCGACTCGCAGATCGAGCCGTCCGCGCTGCGCAAGCTGGCTCGCTACTTCGCCGATCCGCGCGTCGGCGCCGTGGCCGGCCACACGGACGTCGCGAACCGCGACGTGAACTTCCTGACCCGGATGCAGGCCGTCCGCTACTACGTCGCGTTCCGCGTCTACAAGTCCGCCGAGGCGCTGTTCTCGTCGGTGACGTGCTGCTCGGGCTGCTTCTCGGGGTACCGGCGCGAGGCCGTCGACCGCGTCCTCGACAAGTGGCTGAACCAGACGTTCCTGGGCGAGCCCAGCACCTACGGCGACGACCGCAGCCTGACCAACTTCCTGCTCCGCGACTGGCGCGTCCTCTACGCGCCGGACGCGCACGCGTACACGGTCGTCCCCGAGACGATGAAGAAGTTCCTGCGCCAGCAGATGCGGTGGAAGAAGAGCTGGATCCGCGAGTCGATCCGGGCGTGCACGTTCATGTGGCGCAAGCACCCGATCGTGTCGTCGTCGTTCTACCTCGGGATCTTCCTCCCGCTGATCGCGCCGCAGATCGTGTTGAAGTCGCTCGTGTTCGACCCGTACGTGCAGGGGACGCTGCCGTACTGGTACGTCGGCGGCATCCTCGCGATGGCCCTGCTCTACGGGCTCTACTACCGCGTCTACCGGCGTGAACGGCTCTGGTACCACGGCGTGCTGTTCGCGTTGTTCTACACCGCCGTGCTCGTGTGGCAGTTCCCGCTCGCGCTCGCCACGATGCGCGACTCGAAGTGGGGGACGAGGTGAGCGAGCGAGCCGGGAGTCGAGCGGGAGCGGGACCGTGCCAACGGTCGCGCTCGCTGCGGGCCGGGATACCCGGCGGGCGGACACTCGCCGCTCCGACGCGGCCCGGCCCGCAGGGCCAAGAGCGGGAAGCATGAGCACGCGGGCCGTCGGCGGGATCAGCGGTGCGGTTCCCGTCCGCACGGAACGCCGGCGCGCCGCCGTGCGGGCGCGCGGCAAGCGCTTCAAGACGTGGCACAAGGTCGCGCTCGCGCTGTTCGCCGCGGGGTACGTGATCGTGCCGACGATCGTGCAGGCCGCGCACACGCACGCACCACGCTCGGCCGACCAACAGGTCGCCGCGCAGTATTCCGTTCCGATCCCGCACGTGCGGGACGACCTCGTCGCGCGGTTGAAGGCGCTTCCCGTCGACACGACGGGGACGGGGCCGCCGATCATCATGACGTACCACAACGTCACCGACGATCCGTCCAGCCCGTACTCCGTGAAGCCGGAGCAGTTCGCGGCGCAGATGGCGCTCCTCGACGCCGCGGGGTACACGACGATCACCGCGAGCGACCTCGAACGCTGGCTCGCGGGCGGCAAGCTGCCGCCGCACTCGGTGCTGCTCACGTTCGACGACGGCATCCTCGGCGTGTGGCAGTACGCCGACAAGATCCTCGCGCAGCACCACCAACACGCGATCGCGTTCGTCATCACCGGGAACGTCGGGACGAAGGCGTCGTACTACATGACGTGGCCGGAGCTCGAGCGCTTGCAACGTTCCGGTCGGTGGGACCTCGAGTCGCACACCTCGAAGGGTCACCACTACATCACCGTCGACGCGCAACGGCACCAGGGTCCGTTCATGAACAACCTGCAGTACCTCGCCGCGGAGCACCGCGTCGAGACGTTGCCCGAGTACACGAACCGGATCACCGCGGACCTCATGCGCTCGCAACGCGACCTGCGCGCGCACGGCGCGGACCCCGTGTTCTTCGCGTACCCGTTCTCGGCGAACTCGTCGTCACCGGCGGTCTCCGCCGCGCTCGCCAAGACGGTCTCGCAGCTCTTCCGCGGCGCGATGCTCGACGAGGACGGCTCGGCGATCACGACGCCGGCCGACACCGCGGCGGGCAACCTCCGTCGCGTCGACGTCCTGTGGCGCACCTCGCTCGACGACTACGTCGCGCACATCGAGAGCTCGACGCTGCTCCCGCCCGCGTCGGTACCGCAGCCGTTCACCCGCCCCGACCTCTGGACGACGGCGTCGGGCAAGCCGTACACGCCCGCGCTCGTCGGCGACGAGCTCGCGGTCGACCCCGCGCAGATCGCCTCCGGAAGCAACTGGGTCGGGCTGCAGTTCGCCGCCGACCGGACCGCGTTCTGGCGTGAGTTCACGATCGCGGCGACGCTCGGCGGATTCCAGGGCAAGGGTGACGGCACGACGACCGGCCTGCGCGTGTTCTCGGGGTCGTCCGCACCGGTGCAGGTCTCGCTCGGGTGGGGGTCGCTCCAGGTCCGCCAGGGCACGTACCCGCACGACACGGTGCTCGCGGACGACCGACTGCCACCCGCCGCGGCGTACGACGTCGTCGTGAGCGTCCACGCCAACGTGCTCGAGGTCGACGTCGACGGCCACCCGATGGCGCGCATGCCGATGGATCCCCGTGTCGCGGTGGGCGGGTTCGAGCTGACCGGCCAGCGCGCGCACGCGACGAGCCCTGTCCCGGTCGTGTCGAAGCTGGCGGTGCGGCCGTGAGCCGCGACCGCGATCTCCTCCCCACGCGTGTCCGCGCGGGGGAGCGGGTGGGCGTGACGACGCGGGGCACGGTCGCGCGGCTCGTCGTCGTGTTCGTGCTGGTGCTCGCGGCGACGTCCGTCGTCGTGCTCGACGCGTTCGCGTCGTCCTCACCATCCGGTCACACGTTGTACGTGCGCGCGGCCGCGTGCTCGGACGCGAGGTCGGGCGACCAGGCGCGCTCGCCGTCGACCCCGGTGTGCACGATCACCGCGGCCGCGCGGCTCGCGAACCCGGGGGACACGATCGCGGTCGCCGCGGGGACCTACCCCGCGTTCCGCGTCGACCGGTCCGGCAGCCCCGGGCACCCGATCGCCGTCGTCGCGCAGGGGCCCGTCGTCGTGGACGCGCGCGGTGGCGCGACCGCGCTCAAGCTCATGAACGTGCACGACGTCACCGTGACGGGCGTCGCGTTCGTCGGCGCGTCGCAGGAAGACGTGTGGCTCCAGAGTTGCGGCTCCGTCGTGCTCGAGCGCGTCGCCGTGCAAGGCAGTGCGGGCGCGGGCATCGAGCTCGACCGCTGCGACGGTGTGACCGTCGACCGCTCCTCGATCGCCGGGAACCAGTCGGCCGGGATCCAGGAGCTGCGTGACGTCACCGGCGCTCGCTACACGAGCGACACCGTCACCGACAACGGGCACGGTCCGGCCCGCTACAACGGTGACGGGATCCAGCTCGCGGGCCGCGACAGCCTCGTGTCCGGCTCGACCATCCTGCGCAACGGCAGCGACCCCGTGTTCGAGCACGGCATCTACGCGTCGTCGCTCGCGACGGGGTACACGATCGTCGGCAACCAGATCCAGCAGAGCTCGGGTGCGGACGTGAAGGCCGCGGGTTCCGGGCGGGTGTCCGGGAACGTGCTCGGCTCGGCGACGCTCGGGATCTACGTCGCCGACAACGGCGCGGGCCAGGTCGTCGTCGACCACAACGTCGTCACGGGCCACTTCGCGCACGGTGTGCTCCTCGCCGGCGGCGCGCACGCGACGCTCGCGAACAACACCGTCGCGAACGCGGGTGGCGCGGTGGTGCAGCCGACGGACGTCCTCGTCGCGGCCGGCAGCAGCGCGCGGGTGCTCGACAACCTCCTCGTCGTGTCGGGTGCCGGTGAGCGCCCGCTCAGCATCTCGGGCGTCGGCGCGCAACAGGTGCGCGCGACGCTCGTGTCCGACGGGAACTGGCTCGCGACGCCGGACCCGCGCGTCGCCGTCGGCCTCAACGGCTACTCCGTGCCGCTCGCGTGGTGGCAGGCCGCGTCGGGCATGGACCGCGCCAGCCTCGTCACCACCCCGCCCGTGCTCGGCGCGGACGGGAGCGTGCTGTCGGCCGACGACGGACGCGGACGTGGCGTCAGCTGGGACGGCCGGCCGAGCAGCGGCATCGGCGCGCACGGGTAAGCGGGTCGGGGAGTCGTGCGGACGTCGTTGGTCACCGGCGCGCTCGCGATCGCGGTCGCGGTCGCGGGAGTCGCGGTCCTGATCGTGTCGCCGTGGTCGTCGTCGTCCGCGCGTGACGGGCACGGCGCGCGGACGGTCGTGCACGCGGCCGCCGCGTCGCCGGCACCGGGCCAGGTGCTGTTCCGCGACGACTTCGACCGCGCCGACGGGCTCGTCACCAACGAGTTCGCGTACTGGAACCCGAGCCGGGCCGACGCGGTGCGCTCACCCGACTGGGAGCTCACGAGCGGGTCGCTGTTCACGCGTGCCGGCGCGGGTTGGACGGGCGCTCCCGACGACGTCGCGCCGAACGCGACGTCGTCGAACGGCAACGACTCGGCCGTCTTCCGGCTCACGACCACGAACCCCGGCTTCGGGAACGTCGCCGTCGACCTCGACCTGCGGCTCGACCGGTTCGTCACGACGAAGCGGACGCCCGCCGTCGCCTGGGACGGTGTGCACGTGTTCCTGCACTACCAGAGCGAGTACTCGCTCTACTACGCGTCGATCGACCGTCGCGACGGCACGGTCGCGATCAAGAAGAAGGTCCCCGGCGGCCCCAGCAACGACGGCACGTACTACCAGCTCGCGACAGGTCGCCACGCCGTGCCGCTCGGCGCGTGGGAGCACGTGCGGGCGACGGTCGCGACGGGCGCCGACGGCTCGGTCACGATCGAGCTGTTCGGGAACGGCACGTTGCTCGCCCGGGCCGTCGACCGCGGGACGGGCGGGCCCCCGATCACGGCCCCCGGCAAGGTCGGGCTGCGGGGTGACAACGCGGACTTCTCGTTCGACCGCTTCACCGTGACGGCGCTGTGAGCGCCTGACCGGGCTCAAGCATCTGCACCGTTCGTGCCGATACCTCCGGAGCAGGTCCTCAGGAGGGACGGCACATCCGCATGGAGGGACGAGGGGATGCAGGACGCGGCGGCTCGGACCGCCGTCGGCGCGCGCCTGCATCCACGCGCGCCTGCATCCGGGGTGACCAGCAGGGTTTCACGCTGATCGAGCTCGTCGTCGCGATCTCGCTGTTCGCCATCATGAGCAGCGCGATCGTCGCGTCGATCAGCTCGGGTCTGAACCTGACCCGCAACAACCGCAACCGCGCGGTCGCCGCGAACCTCGCGTCGCAGCGGATGGACCAGCTGCGCGCGATGAGCTTCACGCAGCTCGAGGCGCAACTCGGGACGCAGGCGCCGCAGACGGTCGACGTCCCGAACCCCGGTGGCACGCCCTACACCGTGACGACGACTGTCAACCCGGTCCCGGTCAACTCGACGAGCGACCCGTGCGACGCCAACGGAACGTCGACGAACGACCTCGTGTTCCGGGTCGACGTGTCGGTGACGTGGCCGTCGATGCACGGCGTCACGCCGGCCGACGCGCACACCGTCATCAGCCCGCCCGTGGGGCTGTACGACCAGACCGGGCTCGGGTTCCTCGGCGTGAAGGTGCTCGGCGCCGACGGCAAGGCCGTCTCCGGCGTGCCCGTCACCGTGACGCCGGCGGTCACGCCCGCGACGAACTCGACCGACACGAACGGGTGCGCGTTCTTCAGCGGCGCGGCCGCGGGTTCGTACGTCGTGTCGCTCGGCTCGGCCGGGTACGTCGACCGGCAGGGGAACCCGTCGCCGACGCAGACGGTCGGCGTCACCGCCAACACCATCACCCAGGTCGGGTTCGACTACGCGCAGGCCGCGACGCTGAACGTCACGCTGGCCGGCAACGGCGGTGCGACGGTCCCGTCGAACGTCGCGGTGGCGCTCGGCGACACGGACTTCCAGCCGAACGGGACGCACGCGTTCACGGGGTCCGGCACGACGAGGTCGATCGGCAACCTGTTCCCGACGACGGCGGGGTACACGGCCTGGGCCGGCGACTGCGCGGATGCGGATCCCGAGGGGAGCTCGGCGAGCGGCCCGTACTGGCAGGGCGGTCAGCGAGGCGCGCCCGTCGCGGTGACACCGGGGCAGTCGGCCGCGACGACGATCACGCTCCCGTCCGTGTCGGTGAGCGTGCAGCAGGGTGGCGTCGCGCTGGCGGGCACGGACGTCGTCGCGGTGCACGCGTCCGACACCGGGTGCCCGTCCGGTGAGAGCTACGACCTCGGCGCGACCGACTCGACCGGCACGGTGACGGCCGCGCTCCCGTACGGGACGTACGCGTTGCAGGTGACGGGGCACACCGTCTCGGGTCAGCCGACCGCGGTGCTCGACCCGACCGGCACGACGAGCACGCCGACCGTCGCGGTGTCGGTCCAGTGATCGCGCGAGCGCGTACGCGGTTCTGGGCGCGCTCCGAGCGGGGCACCGCGAGCATGTTCGAGATCGTCGCGACGCTCGCGATCATGAGCATCGTCGTGATGGTCGTGTACCAGGGCGTCGACTCGATGACGGCCTCGGTCGCGGGCGCGGAGAACCGCCTCGTCAACCTGGACGAGGCGCGCACGCTGATGGACACGACGACGAAGGACCTCCGCACCGCGACCCGCCTGCAGGCCGGGACGTCGGCGTTCGCGATCGCCAACGACACCGAGGTCGAGTTCTACGCCAACCTCAACCTGTCGTCGTCGAACGGCTACGCGCCCGTCCGCGTGCACATCTACGTCGACAGCAACAACCAGCTCATCGAGGAGGTCAAGCAGCCCGACGCGGCCTCGATCGCGAACGCGCCGAACTACACGTACGACTCGGACCCGACGAACAAGCCGCACGTCCGCTACGTCGGCCGGTACGTCGCGAACCCGTCCGGCTCGCCGATCTTCACCTACCTCGACCAGAACGGGAACCCCATCACGCCGACGCCGCTGACGGGCACCGCGCTGCTCGGGATCAACTCCGTCTCGATCGACCTCATGATCCGCAAGACGCCGACGGGCGGCATCGGCTACACGACGCTGCAGAGCACCGTCCGGATGCCGAACATGGACTTCACCCAGGTGTCGTCGTGACGCGGGCGCGGATCACCCGTGCCGCGCACGGCGAGGACGGCTTCGCGGTCATGACCGTGCTGCTCGCGACGCTCGCGCTGATGCTCCTCGCCACGGCCGCGATCGGCTACGGCATCGGCTCGCAGGACATCTCGCGTCACGACGAGAACTGGAACGGCGCGCTCGCGGCGGCGAACGCGGGTGTCGACGACTTCGTGTTCCGGCTCAACCAGAACAGCAACTACTACACGACGGTCCCACAGGTCCCGAACGCGACCGCGTGGACGAACCTGGCCGGCGGTTCGACGGGTACGGCGTCGAACGCGCAGTTCCGCTACTCGATCCTCGACCCGAACGAGCTCGCCAAGAAGGGCACGGTCACCGTGCTGTCGTCCGGGAAGGTCGGCAACGCGGTGCGGACGGTCCAGGCGACGCTGCGCCGCCGCAGCTTCATCGACTACCTGTACTTCACCGACTACGAGACCATGGACCCGTCGCTCTACACGGGCAACCCGTTCACGCCGTCGCAGGCGCAGACGCAGTGCGCGCACCACTACTACGACGGGCGCAACTCGAACTGCGTCGAGATCAGCTTCGGTCCGTTCGACGTCATCAACGGCCCGCTGCACTCGAACGACGCGTACCTCGTGTGCAACGGCGCGAAGTTCCTCGGCGCGACGTCCACGAGCTGGCTCGGGCCGAACGGGAACAAGACCGGGAAGCTGTACCGCCCGAACAGCTGCGGCTCCGGCTCGCCGGTGTTCGCGCAGCCGGGTGATCCGCACTACGCGGACCCGCTGACGATGCCCCCGAGCAACACGTCGATCAAGAACGAGACGCGCGCCTACGACGGCGTCACTGGCGGTGCGTGCCTGTACACCGGTCCGACCGCGATCACGTTCAACTCGAACGGCACGATGACGGTCGACTCGCCGTTCTCGAAGAACACCGCGAACGGCTGTCCCGTCAACACCTGGAACGGCACCGGGTCCCGGCCGGCGCCGGTGACGGGCTCGCTCCCGGTCGACGGCGTGATCTACGTGCAGAACGTGCCCGCGTCGTTGGGCGACGCGAACTACACGAACGGGTGCCCGTACAGCGTGCGGTTCAACAACAGCGGCAGCAACCCGCTGCGGAACCACCCACTCGGCTACCCGATCGCGAACGACGTCACGACGTACGGGTGCCGCAACGGCGACGCGTTCGTGCAGGGCACGGTGAAGGGTCAGGTCACGGTCGCGGCCGAGAACAACGTCGAGGTCGTCGGCAACCTCACCTACGCCGGTGGCCTGACCGGGAGCGACATCCTCGGTCTCGCTGCGAACAACTTCGTCGAGGTGTACCACCCCGTGAACAGCTCGGGGACGAACCTGTCGTCGAGCTTCCCGTCGTGCGGGTCGCCGACGTCGGGTCCGCACTGCGCGACGATCGACGCCGCGATGATCTCCGTGAACCACTCCGTGCGGGTGCAGAACTACAGCTCCGGGTCGGGACTCGGCACGCTGACGATCAACGGCGCGTTCGCGCAACGCTTCCGCGGGATCGTCGGCACGTTCAACGGGTCGCAGCTGGTGACCGGGTACGCGAAGAACTACGTGTACGACCAACGCCTCAAGTACCTGAGCCCGCCCAAGTTCATCGACCCGGTCGCGGCCGCGTGGCAAGACGTCGTCTGGGCGGAGCAGAAGCCGGCGTGGTGCGGCGCGCCTGCGTACAACACCGTCTGCAGCTGACCTGCGGAAAGGCGACGGAACGTCGCAGGCGCACCACTAGCATCCGTCGCGTGACCCCCGGAGACGACGCGGCGGAGGCTGACGAGGCGACGCGCGGCGGCGAGGCGTTCCGCGCGCCCGTCGGCACCCACGACGTCCTCCCCCCGGACTCCGACCGCTGGATCGCGGTCGTCGCCGCGTTCGCCGAGCGCGCCGCGCGCTTCGGGTACGGGCTCGTCATCACCCCGCTCTTCGAGCACGTCGAGGTGTTCCAGCGCGTCGGCGAGCAGACCGACGTCGTGCGCAAGGAGATGTACGACTTCGGCGACAAGGGTGGCCGGCGCATCGCGCTGCGGCCCGAGGGGACGGCGCCTGTCGTGCGCGCGTACGTGCAGCACCGGCCGACCGCGCCGTGGAAGGCGTGGTACGTCGCGCCGAACTTCCGCTACGAGCGGCCGCAGAAGGGCCGGTACCGCCAGCACTGGCAGCTCGGTGCGGAGGTGCTCGGCGTCGACGACCCCGCGGTCGACGTCGAGGTCATCGCCCTCGCGCACGGGTTCTACCGGGAGCTCGGGTTGAAGCGCGTGCAGCTCGTCGTCAACTCCATGGGCGACGAGCACAGCCGCCCGGCCTACTCGCGTGCGTTGCGGGACTACTTCCTGCGCGAGGGGCGCGCGCTCGGCGACGAGTTCGTCGAGCGCGCGGAGGCGAGCCCGCTGCGGATCCTCGACTCGAAGCGAGCCGACTGGCAGGACGTCGTCGAGCACGCACCGCAGCTCTTCGACTACTTGAGCGACGAGTCCCGAGAGCACTTCGAGGCGGTGCAGCGGGGGCTCGGCGCGCTCGGCATCGAGTACGAGATCGCGCCGCGGCTCGTGCGCGGGTTCGACTACTACACGCGCACGACGTTCGAGTTCGTGAGCGACGCGCTCGACGCCGCGCAGAACGCGGTCGGCGGCGGTGGCCGCTACGACCGTCTCGCCGAGGAGATGGGCGGTCCGCCGACGCCCGGCATCGGGTTCGGGATGGGGATCGAGCGGATCCTGATCGCGTGCGACGGCGAGGGTGTCGTGCCCGCGGGCGCGTCGTACGGCATCGAGGTGTTCGTGGTCGACGACCTGCAGGACGCGACCGCGACCGTCCTGCTCGAGGAGCTGCGCGACTTCGGCATCGGCGCGGATCGCGCGTACGGGGGCCGGTCGGTGAAGGCGCAGTTGAAGGCGGCCGGGCGCTCGGGCGCGTCGCACGCCCTGATCCTGTTCAAGAAGGAAGCCGAGCGCGGTGTCGTGATCGCGCGCGACCTCGCGTCCGGTGACCAGGTCGAGGTGCCGCGCGAGCAGGTCGTCGGCTGGGTCGCCGAGCACACGCGTGCCGCCGCGCGGGAGCGCGAGCGAGAGAGGGGAGACGAGGCGTGATGCGCACGCGGATGGCCGGTGAGCTGCGCGCCGAGGACGTCGGGACGCGCGTCGAGCTGTGCGGTTGGGTCGCGAGCCGTCGCGACCACGGTGGCGTCGTGTTCCTCGACCTGCGCGACGCGTCGGGGATCGTGCAAGTGGTCGTCGACCCGTCCCGCGCCGGGCTCGACGCCGGTCACCGCGTCCGCAACGAGTGGGTCCTGCGCGTCGTGGGTGAGGTTCGCGCCCGTCCGGAGGGGACCGTCAACGCGGACCTGCCGACGGGCGAGGTCGAGGTGGGCGCCGACGAGCTCGACGTGCTCAACGAGGCCGAGCCACCGCCGTTCCCCGTCGACGACCGCGTCGAGGCCGACGAGAACCTGCGGCTCCGCTACCGCTACGTCGACCTGCGGCGCGGACGCATGCAGGACAACCTCCGGCTGCGCGCGCGGTTGAACGGCGCGATCCGCCGGTCGATGGACGCGCGAGGCTTCGCCGAGATCGAGACGCCGCTGCTGATCGCGTCCACGCCCGAGGGTGCGCGCGACTTCGTCGTCCCGTCCCGGTTGCAGCCGGGCTCGTTCTACGCGCTGCCGCAGAGCCCGCAGCTGTTCAAGCAGCTGCTGATGGTGGGCGGGCTCGATCGCTACTACCAGATCGCGCGCTGCATGCGCGACGAGGACCTGCGGGCCGACCGTCAGTTCGAGTTCACCCAGCTCGACGCCGAGATGAGCTTCGCGTCCGCGGACGACGTCATCGCGGTCATCACGGAGGCCGTCGCGAGCGCGGTCGAGACGGTGACGGGCGCGCCGCCCGCGCCGTTCGCGCGCATGACGTGGCACGAGGCGATGGACCGTTACGGCTCCGACAAGCCCGACACGCGCTTCGGCATGGAGCTCGTCGACCTCGGCGAGGTGTTCGCGGCGACCGAGTTCCGCGCGTTCCAGCAGGACGCGGTGAAGGGCATCACGGTCCCGGGTGCGGGAGCGTCGATGTCGCGGTCGCAGCTCGACGCGCTGACCGACCGCGCGAAGAAGCTCGGCGCGGCTGGTCTGGTCTGGATGCGTGTGCGCGCCGGCGGCAACTTGGAGTCGCCGGTCGCGAAGTTCCTGTCCGAGGCCGAGCAGCTCGCGCTGGTCGACGCGATGGGCGCGACCGAGGGTGACCTGTTGCTGCTCGTCGCGGGGGAGCGCGCCGTCGCGAACCAGGTGCTCGGCACGCTGCGACTCGACCTCGGCCGTCCGCCCGTCACCGAAGGCGGGCTGCACTTCCTGTGGGTGGTCGACTTCCCGCTCTTCGAGGGGCTGGCGGACGACGGGCGCCCTCTCCCCGCCCACCACCCGTTTACGATGCCCCACGCCGACGACCTGTCGTTGGTCGAGAGCGCGAGCGCGTCGGGCGAGGATCTGTTGAAGGTGCGGTCGCAGGCGTACGACCTCGTGCTGAACGGCTGGGAGCTCGGGTCGGGCAGCGTCCGTATCCACCGGCCCGACCTGCAGCAGCGGATCTTCACGCTGCTCGGGATCACGCAGGAGGAGGCCCAGGCGCGCTTCGGGTTCCTGCTCGACGCGTTCCGCTACGGCGCGCCGCCGCACGCGGGGTTCGCGTTCGGCATCGACCGGCTGGCCGCGCTGCTCGCGGGCGAGGAGAACATCCGCGAGGTGATCGCGTTCCCGAAGACCCAGTCGGGTCTCGACCCCCTGACGGGCGCCCCCGGTCCGATCGACCCCGCCCAACTCCGCGACCTGGGCCTCGCGCTCCTCCCACCCCCGAAGCGCTGACCCCGACCGGCGAGGCTCCGTTGGGACAGTTTGTCGTCGCTACGCCGACAAACCGTCCCAACGCGAGGTGGTGTGACCGTCAGTGTCGTACCGGTGCGCGATGGTGCCGGCATGGGCGGGGCGGACCTCTTGTCGCATGCTGGGCGCCAACACGGTCTCTTCACGACGGCCGAGGCAGACGAGCGTGGTGTGAGCCGCGCCGTCCTCGAACGCTGGTGCGACAGCGGAGCGTGTCGCCGGGTCCGACACGGCGTGTACGCAGTCGTCGGCGCGCCCGCAACGTGGGAGCAGTCGGTCGTGTCCGCCATCCTCGCCGCCGGACCCGGTGCGGTCGCTTCGCACACGACCGCAGCGGTGGTGTGGGGCTTGCCGAATCTCGAGCGCGAGACGACCGAGATCAGCACCGACCGCCGACGGCGTGCTCGCCTTCCCGGCATTCGGGCGCACCGAACGGTCGCGTTCCTGAGCGAGGAGCACACCGTCCGGAACGGGATCCCGGTCACGACGGTCGCACGGACGCTCGTGGACCTGTCCGGGCGCCTCTCGGTAGCCCAGCTCGGGATCATCACCGACGACGCGCTTCGGCGCGGGACCCTGACCTTGCGCGAGCTGCAGCGCTGTGTCGCTGGGCTTCCCGGTGCGCGGGGCCGGAAGCCGACCCGGATTCGGTCCGTACTGGCCCAACGCGTCGACGGATACGACCCGGGTGACAGCGCGCTCGAGCTGCGCGTGCTTCGGGCCATCGTCGCGGCCGGGCTTCCGGAACCCGTCCAGCAGCACGAGGTCGCCGTGGCATCGCGGCGTTGCCGTCTCGACCTCGCGTACCCGGCGGACAAGCTCGCGATCGAGGTCGACGGCTTCGAGCCGCACCGTCACCGCAGCGCGTTCGACCGCGACCGTTCGCGTGCGAACGACCTGGTCGTCGCCGGCTGGACCGTCTTGCGTTTCACCTCGGAGTTCTCCGACGCGCAGATCGTCCGCACCGTGACCGCAACCCTCGCGGCGTTGGGACAGAAACGCGGCGCATAGCCGCAGAACCGTCCCAACGCAACGGAGGGCGGGTGGGGGGTTCGGCCCGTACGATCGTTCGGATGGCGGAGGACCTGTTCGCGAGTGCGGTGCAGCGGCGGCTCGAGCAGCGGGCACCGCTCGCGGCGCGGCTCCGGCCCCGGAGCCTCGACGAGGTCGTTGGCCAGCAGCACCTCCTCGGTCCCGGCCGCCCGTTGCGCACGCTCATCGAGTCGGACCGGCTCACGTCGGTCATCCTCTGGGGCCCGCCGGGCACCGGGAAGACGACGATCGCGCGCCTCATCGCGGGCGTCACCGAGAAGGCGTTCGAACCGCTCAGCGCGGTGACGGCCGGCGTGAAGGAGGTGCGTGAGGTCGTCGAACGGGCCCGGGCCCGCCTCGGCGAGCACGGCCGCGGCACGATCCTGTTCCTCGACGAGGTGCACCGCTTCAACCGCACCCAGCAGGACGCCCTCCTCCCGCACGTCGAGGAGGGCCTGCTCGTCCTCGTGGGGGCGACGACCGAGAACCCCTTCTTCTCCCTGACGGCGCCGCTGCTCAGCCGGTCGACGCTGTTCCGGCTCGACCCGCTCACCGAGGACGATCTCGCCGGCCTCGTCGACCGCGCGCTCGGCGACGTCGACCGTGGGCTCGGCCAGGACCACCTCGCCATCGACGACGACGCGCGCCACCACCTCGTCGACCGCGCCGAGGGCGACGCCCGCCACGTGCTCACGTCGCTCGAGGTCGCCGCCGGGCTCACCGTGGAGGACGGCCGCACGCGCATCACGCTCGCGGATGCGGAGGCCGCGCTCGCGATGCGCGCGATCCGCTACGGCGACGACGAGCACTACGACATCGTGTCCGCGTTCATCAAGAGCATTCGCGGCTCGGACGTCGACGCGGGTCTGTACTGGCTCGCGCGCATGCTCGAAGCGGGCGAGGACGCGCGCTTCATCGCGCGGCGGCTCGTGATCCTCGCGTCGGAAGACGTCGGCATGGCCGATCCGCAGGCCCTGCTCGTCGCCGACGCCGCCGCGCGCGCCGTCGAGTTCGTCGGGCTGCCCGAGGCGCAACTGAACCTCGCGCACGCGGTCGTGTACCTCGCGACCGCGCCGAAGTCGAACGCGGTCATCACCGCGCTCGGCGCGGCTCGAGCCGACGTGCGCGAGCAGCCGCTCGGCGCCGTGCCGCCCCACCTGCGCGACGCGCACTACAAGTCGGCGGCCCGTCTCGGGCACGGCAAGGGCTACTTGTACCCGCACGACGACCCCCGGGGCTGGGTCGAGCAGGAGTACCGCCCGCCCGAGGTCGCAGCGAGCCGCTACTTTCGTCCGTCGGGTCACGGTGCGGACACGGACCGTGACATCCCCGCCTGGGTCGAACGAGAGTCCGCGGGCGGCGACCGGGACGCGCAAGAATCAGCCGGCGGCGACCCCGGGGAGTAGGGATGGTCGAGGCATGAGCGCGGGTTCCTGGGCAGCGGTCGCGTGCGCGGCGGTCGTGGCCGTCCTCATCGTCGTGCTGCTCGTCGCGCTCGCGTCCCTCGGTCGGACGGTCCGCGCGCTGCGGCGCGACGTCGACCGGCTCGAGCGCGAGACGATCCCCGCGCTGCACGACGCGCGCCGTGCCGTACGCCGCGCCTCGGGAGAGGTCGAGCGCGTCGACGCGTTGCTGACGAGCGCGACGTCCGTCACGAACACCGTGGACTCCGCCTCGCGGTTCGCGTATCGCGCGGTCTCGAGCCCCGTGGTCAAAGCGCTCGCGTTCGGTGAGGGAACACGCCGCGCGGTGCAGCGGCTCCGCCAGCCGGTTCGGGACTGATCGACGGGAGGAGCCGGGTGTTCAAGCGCGCGTTCTGGTTGACGGTCGGGTTCGGGTCGGGGATCGGCACGTCGTGGTACGTCGCGCGGTCGGTCAAGCGGACCGTCCGCCGGACCGTCGCTGCGTATCCCGCGAGCGAGGTCGCGACCCGCGCCGCCACCGCAGCGGCGCGCGGGCTGCGCACGTTCGGCGGCGACGTCCGCGGCGCGATCGCGGAGGGCCGCGTCGCGATGCGCGAGCGCGAGGCCGAGCTGCGGGCCGAGATGGAGCGCCGCCGGACCGGGGCGACGGCCGACCCGGCCGACCCGGCCGTGCGCGGTGCGGTCGCCGCCACGGCCACCTCGCAGCCCGTCGTGGTCGAGGTGCCCGACGAGCTCGCGCAGTGGCGCAACCGGACGCACACCGACCCGGTCGGGCGGGCGCGCGCCGGGCGGTAGCCTTGACGCCGTGGGTGTGAGCACGGCGGCCGAGCTTCGACGCGCGTTCATCGACTTCTTCGCGGCGCGCGGTCACACGATCGTGCCGTCGGCGAGCCTCATCCCGCACGACCCGACCGTGCTGTTCACGGTCGCGGGCATGGTGCCGTTCAAGCCGTACTTCACGGGTGACGAGTCGCCGCCGTACACGCGCGCCGCGTCCGTGCAGAAGTGCGTGCGCGCGGGCGGGAAGCACAACGACCTCGAGGAGGTCGGCCGCACCAACCGGCACTTCACGTTCTTCGAGATGCTCGGCAACTTCAGCTTCGGCGACTACTTCAAGGCCGACGCGATCCCGTGGGCGTGGGAGCTCGTGACCGACGTCTTCGGTCTCGACCCGGAACGTCTCTGGGTCACCGTGCACGAGACGGACGACGAGGCAGCCACGATCTGGCGTGACGTCGTCGGGGTCTCCGAGGAGCGCATCCAGCGACTCGGCGACGACACGAACCTCTGGAAGATGGCCGACACCGGGCCGTGCGGCTACAACTCCGAGATCTTCGTCGACCTCATGCCCGACGCCGGTCCTGGCGGCGGGCCCGCGGCCGACGAGGACCGCTACGTCGAGCTGTGGAACCTCGTGTTCATGCAGTTCGACCAGCGCGCGGACGGGAAGGTTCCGCTGCCTTCGCCCTGCATCGACACGGGCGCCGGGTTCGAGCGCTGCCTCGCGATCCTGCAGGGTGCCGACACCGTCTGGGACACCGACATCATGCGACCGCTGATCGCGGCCGCCGAACGCGTCACCGGCGTCAGGTACGGCGGGTTCCCGGGCACCGAGCAGGACGTCTCGCTGCGCATCCTCGCGGAGCACGGCCGCACGATGACGTTCCTCGTGGCCGACGGCGTGGTCCCGTCGAACGAGGAGCGCGGCTACGTGCTCCGGCGCATCATCCGCCGCGCGGTCCGTCACGCGTACCTGCTCGGCGTCCACGACCTCGTCACACCGGCGATGGTCGACGCGACGGTCGACGTGATGGGCGACGCGTATCCCGAGATCGTCGCCGCGCACGACCTCGTGCTCGGGATCGTGACGCGCGAGGAGGAGCGCTTCCGCACCACGCTGCAACGCGGGCTCGAGTATCTCGACGACGTGCTCGCGCGCGGGAACGTCACTGGCGACGACGCGTTCTACCTCCACGACACGCTCGGCTTCCCGATCGATCTCACACGCGAGATCGCGGAGGAGCGTGCGAAGTCCGTCGACGTCGCCGGCTTCGAGACCCGCATGCGCGAGCAGCGCGAGCGCGCTCGCGACGCGCAGAAGGCCGAAGGCGTGAAGCCGGCCGCGGCCGTCGAGGTGTACCGCGAGCTGCTCGACGACCACGGCGCGAGCGAGTTCACCGGCCGGCAGGAGTACGAGACGAGCGGCGCCAAGGTGCTCGGTCTCGTCGCGAACGGCGAGCGCGTGACACGCGTCGAGCCCGGCGTGCCGGGGCCGGTCGAGGTCTTCCTCGACCGAACGCCGTTCTACGCGGAGTCGGGCGGCCAGGTCGGCGACACGGGGACGATCGAGACCGCGAACGGCGCGCTGCTCAGGGTCGTCGACACGCAGTACGCGCTCCCCGGGCTCACCGCGCACAAGGCGCAGCTGGTGTCGGGCGAGGTCGTCGAGGGCGACGCCGCGACAGCGCGCATCGACGGCGAGCGGCGTGACGCGATCCGCCGCAACCACACCGCGACCCATGTCCTGCACTGGGCGCTGCGGGAGGTGCTCGGCCCGCACGTGAAGCAGGCCGGATCGCTCGTCGCGCCCGACCGGCTGCGCTTCGACTTCAGCCACTACGAGGCCGTCACCCGCGACCAGCTCGACGAGGTCGAGTCGCTCGCCAACCGCGAGGTGATCGGTGACGCGCCGGTCCGTCACTACGAGACGACCAAGGAGCACGCGGTCGAGCTCGGCGCGATCGCGTTCTTCGGGGAGAAGTACGGCGACATCGTGCGCGTCCTCGAAGCAGGCGAGCACTCCATCGAGCTCTGCGGCGGCACCCACGTGCACGCGCTCGGCTTCATCGGTCCGATCAAGATCGTCAGCGAGGGTTCGATCGGCTCGAACCTGCGCCGCATCGAGGCCGTCACGGGCGACGTCGCGCTCGAACGGATCCACGAGGAGGAGGTCGAGCTACGCGAGCTCGCCGACCTCCTCAAGGTGAAGCCGGCCGACGTTCCGACGCGGGTGCGGGCACTCCTCGACGAGCTGCGCGACCGCGGCGACGAGCTGAAGGCGCTGCGCGTGCAGCAGGCCACGGCCGAGGCGTCGCAGCTCGCGGCGAAGGCGGTCGACCACGTTGTCGCGTTGCGCCGTGACGGCGCGACGAACGACGAGCTCCGTCAGCTCGCGCTCGCGACGCGCGACGCGCTCGGGTCGGGCGTCGTCGTGCTCACCGGGGAGACGGCCGACGGCAAGAAGGCGGCGATCGCGGTCGCGGTCACGAAGGACCTGGTGTCCAAGGGCGTCTCGGCGGCCGAGATCGCGCAGCCCGCGGCGAAGGCACTCGGTGGCGGGACCAGCCGCAACGCGGAAGCGGTGGTCGGTGGCGGTCCGAAGCCGCAGGCGGTCGACGACGCGCTCGAGGTGGCGCTCGCGCGGGCGCGGGAGGCCGTAGCCTCCCTCGGGTGACGCGCGTCCTCGGCGTCGACCTCGGCAGTCGCCGCATCGGTCTCGCCCTCTCGGATCCCGGCGGCACGATCGCGCTGCCGCACGAGGTGCTCGCGCGCAGCGGCGACGACGCCGCCGACCACGCCGCGATCGTCTCGGCCGCGCGCGTCGCAGGCGCGACGACGATCGTCGTGGGGTTGCCCCGGTCGCTGTCCGGCCGCGACGGACCGGCGGCGCGCGCGACCCGCCGTGAGGTCGACGCGCTCCGCGAGGTCGCCGGGCGCGACGGCATCGAGGTCGAGCTGCACGACGAGCGTCTCACGACGGTCATCGCGCAGCAGGGGATGACCGCCGCGAACGTCCGCAAGCGCGCGCGACGCGCCGTGGTCGACAAGGTCGCCGCCGCGGTGATGCTGCAGTCGTGGCTGGACGGTCGCCTGAGCGAGCGAGCCGGGAGGCGAGCGGAAGCGTGGCCAAGCGGCCCGGCGGCGAAGCCGCCAGGAGCTGAACACTGATGACCGACGCGACGAGCGACGACCCGTCCGCGCCGCGCCAGCAGCAGCGCGCGTACCGGACGCGTCAGCGGCGACGCGGGCTGATGGTGCTCGGGGTGCTCGGCGTCCTCGCCGCGCCGTTCCTCGTGGCCGGCGCGTGGTTCTGGTGGCAGGTCGACGCGCCAGGCGGGCAGGGCGCCGCCGTGACGGTCGACATCCCGAGCGGGACCGGTGTCTCCGGCATCGGGGACCGGCTGCACGCGGCGGGCGTCGTCGGGTCGTCGTTCGCGTTCCGGATCTATGCCGAGATCACGGGCGGTGGCCCGTACCAAGCGGGCGAGTACGAGCTGCACAGGCACATGGGCGCGCGTGCGGCAGCGCGCGCCTTGAGCAAGGGGCCGAGCGTCGAGCACCTCGCGCTGCCGCCCGGCCTCACGCTCGAGCAGATCGCGGCCCGCGTCGGGACGTTGCGCGGCCTGAGCGCCGACAAGTTCCTCGCCGTCGCGCGCTCGGGCACGATCCGGTCGAAGTACGAGCCCGCGGGTGTGAGCTCGCTGGAAGGGCTGACGTTCCCGGACACGTACGTCGTCGACCGTGGCGAGTCCGAGGCGCAGGTCCTGCGGACGCTCGTCGGCCGCTTCGACCAAGAGGCGGACGCCGCGGGTCTCGCACGCGGTGGCCCGCACGGCGCGAGCGCATACCAGGCCGTCATCGTCGCCTCCCTGATCCAGACCGAGGCCAAGCTCGACGTCGACCGCCCGCTGATCGCGGCCGTCGTTTACAACCGCCTGCACGACGGGACGCCGCTGCAGATCGACGCGACCGTGAAGTACGCACGCGGCGGTGGCGACGGGCCGCTCACGAACGCGGACTTCGCGCTCGCGTCGCCCTACAACACGTACAAGGTCAAGGGCCTCCCGCCCACGCCCATCTCGACGGTCGCGCTCGTCTCGCTGCGAGCCGCGCTCGCGCCTGCGAACGCGCCGTACCTGTACTACGTGCTGATCGACGCGAGCGGGAAGCACGCGTTCGCGACGACGTACCAGCAGCACCTGCAGAACATCGCCGAGGCTCGCAAGAAGGGTCTGCTGTGACCGGTCCGCACGCCGTGACGGGCGCGACGCGCGTCGCGGGGGTCATCGGGGATCCGGTCGCGCACTCGTCGTCCCCCGCGCTGCACAACGCCGGGTACCGCGCCCTCGGCCTCGACTACGTGTACGTCGCGTTCCCGGTTCCGGCGGGGCGGGGCGGCGATGCGGTGCGCGCGGTCCCCGCTCTGGGGCTCGCCGGGCTCAACGTGACGATGCCGCACAAGGCCGACGCCGCGCGCGCCTGCGACGACCTGTCCGACGATGCGGGCACGCTCGGCGTGGCGAACACGGTCGTCCCGCGTGACGGGGGGCGCGTCTACGGCGACTCGACGGACGGACCCGGCTTCGTCGCCGCGCTGCGCGACGACGGTGTCGACCCGTGCGGCCGCGGCGTCGTCGTCATCGGCGCCGGCGGGGCGGCGCGCGCCATCGTGCTCGCGCTGGGCCGCGCCGGCGCGCGCGTCACCGTCGCCGCTCGACGCCGCGACGCGTGCGAGGCCGCGGCGGCGCTCGCCCCGGGCGCGCGCGCGATCGGGCTTGACGACCTCGGCGCGGCGGTTCGGGCCGTGGACGTCGTCGTCAACGCGACGCCGATCGGGATGCGCGGCGAGCCGCCGCCGTTCGACCCGGCCTGCCTGCGCCCGGAGCACGTCGTCCTCGACACCGTCTACCACCCGGCCGAGACACCGCTGCTCGCCGCGGCCCGCAGCGCGGGCGTCGCGGTCGCCGCCAACGGGCTCGGCATGCTCGTGCACCAGGCCGCGCTGGCGTTCCGTCTCATGACGGGCGTCGACGCGCCGCTCGACGCGATGCGCGCCGCGGTCACGGACGGCGGCTGACGCCACCACGGCTTCAAGTTCCACGCCGCCGGCGCCGATCATCTCCCCGCTGGGCTCGTCGCGGACGGAGGACGGTGGCACGGTGTCACTGCAGGGAAACCTCGCAACCTTCTCGCTGCACGAGGTGCTGCAGCTCCT
>Ga0070739_10002922_pt1 | contig 21980 bp, 16 predicted proteins | sample Coa_R1_7_FD_66445 | JGI IMG/M metagenome (GOLD analysis project Ga0070739, IMG submission 66445) | Surface soil microbial communities from Centralia Pennsylvania, which are recovering from an underground coalmine fire - Coalmine... | ecosystem: Environmental > Terrestrial > Soil > Unclassified ... | reverse complement strand
CGCGCTGGTCGTGGATCAGGTCGCCCCACGAGCTGGTGTCGGCCCGATCGGCGAGCAGCCGGCCGAGGTCGACGTCGGCCAGCACGAGCTCGTCGGCATTGGAGAAGCGCTCCGACTCGGCCAGCTGGTCCCCGTTCTCGTAGACCAGCGCCTGGCCGTCCCAGGCGAGGTCGGTCGTCGACTCGCCGAGCCCGGCGGCGGTGTAGATGTACGCCGACAGCGTCCGGGCGGAGTGCGAGCGGCAGAGGATCCGCCGGTAGTCGGCCTTGCCGATCGTGATGTTGCTCGCCGACAGGTTGGCGAGCACGGTCGCGCCCGCGAGCGCGCCGTAGGTGCTCGGCGGGATCGCCGTCCACACGTCCTCGCAGATCTCCACGAACACGGCGAGGCCCGGCAGGTCCAGGCTGCGGAACACGAGATCTGCCCCGAACGGCGCGCGCTGGCCACAGACGGCCACGCTTCCCTGCACCAGGTCTCGGGCAGCCCTGAAGTGGCGCTTCTCGTAGAACTCGCGGTACTCGGGCAGGTAGCTCTTCGGGACGACCCCGAGGATCCGGCCCCGGTGCAGGACGACCGCGCAGTTGTAGAGCGCCTGCTCGGCTCGCAGGGCCGTCCCGACGACGATCACCGGACGCAGGCTCGCGGTCTCGGCGGCGATCCGCCCCAGCGCGCGCTCGGCGGTCTCGACGAGAGCGTCCTGACGGAACAGGTCGTCGCTCGTGTACGCGGTGAGGCCGAGCTCGGGGAAGATGACGACGGCCGCCCCGGCGGCGTCGGCCTCGCGGGCGAGAGCGAGGGTGCGCTCGGCGTTGGCGTCCGGGTCGCCGATGTGCACGCGCGGCACCGCGGCGGCGACGCGGGCGAAGCCGTGGCGGTAGAGCGAGGCGAACGGAAGCGACTGGAGCGTCTGGGTCACGCGTCAGCAGTATTCCCAGTCGGCGCCCGAGAGGATGCGACGGCGGCTGCACGGCGCGAGGCCGGCGGCTGCACGGCGCGAGGACGGCGGCTGCAACGGCGCGAGGGCGGCGGCTGCACGGCGCGAGGGCGGCGGCTGCACGGCACGACGGCGGAAACGCGGCCGACGCGAGCCTCGAAGCCCACGCCGACCGCACTCGCTCCCCCACGGCGGTACGTCCGTGACCCTCCGCGCCCCGAGCCCCCTCGACCCCGAGCAGTGGTTGGATCGACCGCCGCGCTGGATGATCGCAGCGCCGAGAGGCACCGCCATCGCGCTCTGTCCGCGAGCTTCGTAGGTAGTTCTCCGCAGCCCGACACGATGTAATACGGCCGTGAACCACGACCTCCCGGACACCGACCGACCGATCCGGATCGTCGTCGCCGACGATCACGCGATCGTGCGCCGCGGCCTGCGTCAGCTGCTGGAGGGCGAGGAGCACTTCGAAGTCGTCGCCGAAGCGGGCGACATCGAGAGCGCTCGCAGATACGTGCTCGGCCACCATCCGGACGTGCTCGTGCTCGACCTGAACATGCCTGGCGAGCCGGTCATGGACGCGATCCCGAAGCTGCGCGAGGAGTTTCCGCTGACCCAGATCGTCGTCCTGACGATGCAGAGCGAGCCGTCGTTCGCGCGCGAGGCCCTCGGCGCCGGGGTGCTCGGATACGTCCTCAAGGAATCCGCCGACACCGAGCTGGTGGACGCGGTCCAGTCCGCGGTCCGGGGCCAGCAGTACCTCAACCCGGGTCTCGGCGCGCGGGTCGCCGCTGAGCCTCCGCCCGGTCCGCCCGACGGCCTCTCCGAGCGCGAGCTCGACATCCTGCGCCGGATCGCGCTCGGCAAGACGAACGCGCAGGTCGCCGAGGAGCTGTTCCTGTCGGTGCGCACGGTCGAGACCCACCGCTCGCACATCCAGCAGAAGCTCGGCCTGACCGATCGCTCAGAGCTGGTCCGCTACGCGCTCGACCGCGGGCTGGTCGGCTAGCGCGCCTGTTCGGCTAGCGCGGCTGGGCGGATAGGGCCGCCCCGAGCGCGGCGAGGAACCCGTCGACGTCCTCGTCGGTCGTGTCCCACGAGCACATCCAGCGCACCTCGCCCGTCGCCTCGTCCCACGTGTAGAAGTCGAACTGCTCGAGGAGCGCGCTCGCCACGCCGTGCGGCACGATCGCGAACACGGCGTTGGCCTGCACCGGGCGCGTGATCCGGACGCCGCGCAACGGCCGGACCCCGTCCGCGAGCCGTCTCGCCATCGCGTTGGCGTGCGCGGCGTTGCGTCGCCACAGCTCCCCGTCGAGGAGCGCGTCGAACTGGGCGGCGATGAAGCGCATCTTCGAGGCGAGCTGAAGGGTCTGCTTGCGCAGGTGAAGCAGCCCGTCGGCGAGCGGCTCGGTGAGCGTCACGATCGCCTCGCCGCCGAGCAGTCCGTTCTTGGTGCCGCCGAACGAGACGAGGTCGACGCCGGCCTCGCCGGTCAGCTCGCGCAGCGAGCAGTCGAGCGCGGCGGCCGCGTTGGCAAGGCGTGCGCCGTCGACGTGCAGTAGCAGCCCGCGGTCGTGCGCGAGCTTCGCCAGCGCCCGGATCTCCTCGGGCGTGTACAGGGTTCCAAGCTCGGTGGACTGCGTGATCGAGACCAGCTGCGGCTGAACGGCGTGCTCGTCCCCGATCCGCTGCAACTGCGCCTCGACCAGCTCGGGCGTGAGCTTTCCGTCGGGAGTCGTCACGGTCAGCAGCTTGACCCCCGCGATCGCCTCGGGCGCACCCGCCTCATCGACGTTGAGGTGGGCGCTGCTCGCGCAGATCACCGCCTCCCATGGCCGGCACGCGGCGCGCACGCACACGACGTTGGCGCCACTGCCGTTGAACACGAAGAACGCCCGGGCGCTCGCTGGGTCGCCGAACTGCGCCGCGAGCCGCTCCCCCACCTCCCGCGTGTACGGATCGTGACCGTAGCCGAACGCATGTCCCACGTTCGCGGCGGCGATCGCCTCGAGCACCTTCGGATGGATCGTGGCGGCGTTGTCGGAGGCGAGGCCGCGCCGGAGAGCGTTCACGCCGCGAGCTTAGCCTTCAGCGAGCTGTAGAAGATCGACAGCGGGAACTCGTCGGGCAGCACGAGATCGCAGTACGTCCGCGGGTCCTCGATCTCGGGCAGGTCGCGCACCGCCGCGGCCCACTTCGACCCGCTTGCGGGCGGGACGTTCGCGGCGATCAGGTCGTGCGCCGTCGCCCAGTGCTGGAGCTTGGTCCGGTCGATCCCGTCGCGGTAGAGCTGCATGATCTCGTCGCGCAGCCCGGCCACCCCCTCGGCCACTCGCTCCCACTCGATCGTCAGCTGGTTGTCGGTCCAGTGCAGGTAGCCGTGCTTGTGCAGGTAGGCGAACAGCAGCTGTCCACCCAGCCCGTCGTAGTTGCGCACCCGCGCGCCCGTGATCGGGAAGCGCAGCAGACGGTCGAGCAGGATCGCGTACTGGACGTGGCGCGCGAACTTGGTGCCGGAGCGCTCCAGCTCGACGGCGGCCGCGAACGCGGTCAGGTCGCAGCGCAGCTCCTCGAGCGAGTACATCCAGTACGGCGCGCGCTGGCGGATCATGAACGGGTCGAACGGCAGGTCGCCGTGGCTGTGCGCACGGTCGTGGATCAGGTCCCAGAGGATGTAGGCCTCCTGGCTCGTGCCTGGGTCGGCCAGCATCCGCGCCGCATCGGGCGGGAGGTTGAGGCGCAGCAGATCGGCGGCCTCGCCCGCCACCCGCCGCAGGCGCGCCGACTCGCGATCGCAGAAGATCGCCCCGAAGTTGTTCACGGGCCGCTCGGCCGTCGAGATCATCTCCGGGAACAGGACCGCGCACTCGGAGTCGTAGCCGCGCGTGGCGTCGATCAGCTCGACCGGGACGAACTTCGGATTGTCGTAGCGCGTGCGCTCGAGCTCGGCGATCCAGCCGGGCCACGGCACCCGCACGATCAGCGCCTCGAAGCAGGTGTCGCGCGAGCCGTTCTGCTTGTACATCGGGAAGAACACGACGTGCTCGCGGCCGTCGGTCCGGTCCCGCTCGGGACGGAATGCCTCGAGCGTCCTCGTGAAGTCCGGCTTGCCGTAGCCGGAGTCGCGCCACGCCGAGAGCTCCTCCGCCGCCGTGCCGAGGTGGGGATGCTCGCCGGCGAGCTCGCGCAGCGCCAAGAGGATCGCCTCCACATGTCCCGCCGCGTCAGCGCCCGGCTTCAGCGACCCGTCCGGCTCCTGGAGCAGCGCGAGCGCGTTCGTCTCGTCCCTGAGGGTCGGCCACGCCGACGGGCGATCGGCAATTTCGCCCGTCGGCGACCCGGCGTCCGCGGACGCCCGCCGGGTCGGGTGGCGGGAGATCCAAGTCACGAGGTTGAGCCACAGCGCCGCGTGGTCGAGCTCGTCGATGCAGTCGTCGCCGAACAGGTCGGAATCGGCGAGCACGACGACCCGTCCTCGGCCGTGCTCGGTGGCGACGAGCAGCGGCGCATTCGGCGTGGAGGCGCTCGCGTGGGTGCGCGCCAGCACCCGCGCGCCGTTTCGAGATTCGATCGTCGTCGCGCGGTAGAAGCAGGCCGCGTGAACGCGCGCGAGCAGGTCGCCGCCGCGGCCCCGTCCGCCGTCGGTGAGCTCGGCCAGGACCCAGCTGGGCGCGCCCGTGCAGTGCTCGTAGTCCTGAACGGTGTCGTTCGCGAGCCGCAGCCCGAACCGCTCGAGCAGCTCGTTCAGGTTGTTGCCGTACTTGTCGTTCTCGGTCTCGCCGAGCACGATCAGCCCGCCGCCGCCGCGGACGTACTCCTCGATCGCGTCGATCTCCGGCTCGGTCAGTCGGGGCGAGCCGGCGCCGGTCGTGCGCTCCCACTTCGGCTCCGAGGGATGCGCGATCACGAGCAGGTCGGCGCCTGTCAGCTCCTCGGCGGTCAGCAACCGATCGGCGTTGGCCCGCACGGCGAACTCGCGCTCGGCGAGCAGCGCGGCGGCGCGAGCGTATGAGGCGTCGCCGGGATGGACCGGCTGCATCGCCCGAGCCAGCTCGGGGCGGATCGTCCAGGCCTCGCTGTGGGCTTCGTCGAAGAGGACCTGCGCGCGCGACATGTGTTCCAGCTTAGGACCGCGTCCGGCGGATGTCGATCGCGATCCAGATGTAATCTGAACAAGATTTCTGCGTATGGACGCGGTTGATCGCAAGATTCTTGCGCTGCTCGTCGAGGACGGCCGGCGCACGTACGACGACATCTCGAGGCGCGTCTCGCTCTCGGCCCCGGCGGTCAAGCGCCGGGTCGACCGCCTCCGCCGCGCCGGCGCGCTCCAGGGCTTCACCGCGGTCGTCGACCACGCCGCCCTGGGCGACAGCACTGAGGCGCTGATCGAGCTGTTCTTCGCGGCCGGCACGCAGCTCGACGCCGTCGCCGACACGCTGCGCCGCCACGCGGAGGTGGTGGAGGCGTGGAGCGTGACCGGTGAGGCCGACGCGATCGCCCGCGTGCGCACGCAGGACAACGCGGACCTCGAGCGGGTGATCATGGAGCTTCAGCGCGAGGGGCTGGTCGAGCGCACGCGCTCGCAGGTCGTGCTCTCGCGGCTCGTGGCCCGCTGAAGCCGCCGACCTCTGTGCCGCATCCCACACACGCGCCGGGCGCGGCAAATGATCATTCTTACAAGCGAGCAATCTCGAGGAGGCTGCGATGGCAGGCGCACCACTTCCCCCGGGCCCGACATGGCCCGCCGCGATCCAGGGAATCGGCTTCTGGAGCCGGCCGATCGCGTTCCTCGAGCGATGTCGCGCCCGGTACGGCAACCGCTTCACGATCCGTCTCCCGCTGGCGCCGCCCTTCGTGATGCTCGCCGACCCCGACGAGATCCGTGAGGTCTACACCGCCCCGCCCGACGTGCTGCATCCCGGCGCCGGGGCGCGGGTGCTCGAGCCGATCGTCGGCTCGAGCTCGGTGATCCTGCTCGACGGAGACGCGCACATGGAACAGCGCCGGCTGATGCTGCCCGCGTTCCACGGCGAGCGGATCGCCCGGCTTCAGTCGCTCGTGCAGGAAGCCGTCGAGCGAGAGCTTCACGGCTGGCCGTCCGACCGCCAGCTCGAGCTCCACGGCCGGCTCCAGCGGATGACCCTGGAGATCATCCTGCGGGCGGTGTTCGGGCTTCAGCCCAGCGGGCGGATGGACGCATTGCGCGACCGCTTGAGCGAGATGCTCGCCTTCGGCGACCAGGCGATCAGCCTGATCCCGCCGCCTGCCGGCAGCCGCGCCGAGCGCGTGCTCGAACGTGTCGGGCCGTTCGCGCGCTTCGCGCGGATCAGAGCCGAGGCCGACGAGCTGCTGTTCGCGCTGATCGACGAGCGGCGCCGCGAAGAGGCCGACCGCGACGACGTCATGGCGATGCTGCTCCAGGCGCGCCATGAGGACGGCGGAAGCCCGATGTCACGCGAGGAGGTCCGCGACGAGCTCCTGACGATGCTCGTCGCCGGCCACGAGACGACGGCCTCGTCGCTCGCCTGGTGCTTCGACGTGCTCGCGCACCGGCCCGACGTCGTCGCCGAGCTGCGTGCTGAGGAAACCAGCGGCGGCGACGACTACCTCGACGCCGTCCTGCATGAGAACCTGCGCTGCCGCCCGGTCCTCCCGAACTCCGCTCCGCGGCTCGTCGTCAAACCGCTCGAGGTCGGCGGCTGGCGCTACCCGGAGGGTGTCTGCCTGGTGCCGAACGCCTACCTCGTGCACCACGACCCGGTGTTGTATGAGGACCCCTATGCGTTCCGCCCGGAGCGCTTCGTGGGCGTCAAGCAGCCGGATGACCCGGGCGCCGCCCGAAAAGGCGAGCCCGGACGGCGAGCGGGCGGCAGGCCCGGGACCTACACGTGGATCCCGTTCGGTGGCGGTCGCCGGCGGTGCCTGGGCGCCGCGTTCGCGATGCTCGAGATGCGGGTCGTCCTGCGGTCGGTCCTGCGCGAGCGTGACCTCCAACCGGTCGACGCCGCGCCCGCGCTTTCCCGCCGTCGCAACATCACGATCCGTCCCGGCCGTGGCTGCCGGGTGCGCTTGCCCGAGCGCTCCCGCGCTCCGGAGCCGGTTGCCGTCGCGGCCTGAGCGATGGATGATCTGCGGATGGGCGTCGTGGCGCAAACCGGCGACGGGCTCGTGCACGATGCCCTGAGACGCCTCAGCCTGGTCGCCTGGATGAGCGAGAGCGCCGGCGCGGCGGTGACGTTCGCGGCCGTCGGGTTCTTCATCCCGCTCGTCGTGAATGCAGGAGATGCAACGAAGATCGGGCTCGTCAACGGCCCGCTCGTGGCTGTCAGCGTGGTCGTCATCGGCCTGATCCGCCGGCGGGTGTTCCTCAGGCACATCCGCCGCGCCCTGGGGTGGCTGGGTGAGGAGCGCGCCCCTACCGCGCAGGAGCATCGTCTGACGTTGCGGCTCGCGGCGTACTGCGTGAAGGGGGACGCCACGGGCTGGGTGATCGGCGCGGTCGTGTTCCCGATCCTCAACGGGATCATCTTCTCCTGGGCCCTGGCCGCCGTGATCGCCGCGACGATCTGGCTCGGCGGCGAGACGACCTCGGCCGTCAGCTACCTGCTCCACGAGCGCGCGCTGCGCCCGATCACAGCCCGCGCGCTGGCAGCGCTCCCGACCGGACCGGCGGTGCATCCCGGCGTGCGCCTGCGCCTGGCGATGGCATGGCTGCTCGGCACCGGAGTTCCGCTCGTCGGGCTGTTCGTGCTCGGCATCGTCGGGGCGTTCGGGTCACCGCACCATTCCAAGTACGTCGGCGCGGCCGTGCTGTTCCTCGCGATCGTCGCGACGTTCACCGGCTTCCTCTCGACCTTCCTGGCCGCTCGTGCGATCGCCGATCCCCTGACCGCCGTGCGGCTCGGAATCGACCGGATCGCCCGCGGAGATCTCGACGTACGGGTGCGCGTCGACGATGGCAGCGAGGTCGGTCAGCTCCAATCCGGCTTCAACCGGCTCGCCGAGGGGCTGCGCGAGCGCCAGCGGATTCGCGACCTGTTCGGTCGCCACGTGGGCGAGGAGGTGGCACACGCTGCGCTCTCGGGAGGCGTGCGGCTCGGGGGCGAGGAGCGGGAGATCGCGGCGCTCTACGTGGACCTGGTCGGATCGACGTCGCTGGCCCTGGCGCTTCCCGCCACCGAGGTGGTGAGGCTGCTCAACCGCTTCTTCCGGGTCGTCATCGAGGTGGTGGAGGCCGAGGGCGGCCTCGTCAACAAGTTCGAGGGCGATGCGGCTCTGTGCGTGTTCGGCGCCCCCGTAACCTGCCCGGACCCGGCAGGCGACGCGCTGCGCGCGGCCCGGCGGCTGGCCGAACGCGTCTCCAGCGAGCTGGTCGAGCTCGACTTCGGGATCGGCGTATCGGCCGGGCTCGCCGTGGCGGGCAACGTCGGAGCGGAGCAGCGCTTCGAGTACACGGTGATCGGAGATCCGGTCAACGAGGCCGCGCGCCTCGCCGAGATCGCCAAGCAGCGCCCCGAGCGGGTGCTCGCCTCGAGCGCCGCGCTCGACCGAGCCCGCCGCGCCGAGGCGGATGCGTGGAGCATCACCGACGCCGAGGTTCTCCGCGGCCGGATCGCGCCCACGCAGCTGGCTCACCCGACGCGCCGTCTGGACTCGCCGGGCGGAGATTCTGCCGCCCGGAACGCGGACGGCGGTAGCGTCGCGTCAGCCACGTGAGGAGGAAGCCATGAGATTCTTCGCTGCCATCGGCGCCGCCGCCGCCCTCGCCGTCCTGGCCACTCCGGGAGCGAGCGCGAGCCTGACCACGGTCAAGTGCCGCAACTACACGTATCGCGGCTACGGGTTCACCGACAAGTACAGCCGGATACGCGCGACCGGCGTGAAATGCGGCCGCGCCGACGAGGTCCTCGGCACGTTCTCCAACAGCGCGCCCGGCGGAACCGACCTCGGGTTCACCTGCCGCCGGAGGAAGACGAAGACGAGGCACGTCTACGACTTGAAGTGCACGGACGGCGCGAAGCGGATCACCGCCACCGCCAAGTTCAGCCCCTGATCGCCGCTATAGCGCGCCGGTGAGCTTGCTCAGACGGCGCCGGAAAGCGACGGGGTCGATCGCCGGATAGCGGTAGAGGTGCGCCTCGATCTGCGCGAACAGCTCGAGCAGCCGCGCCGGTTCGACCAGTCCGCGATCGATCATCGCGCGAGCATCGGCCAGGTCCAGCTCAAACCCGCGCTCGATCTTCGAGAGCGCCTGGGAGTAGGGATCGAAGTGGTGCACGTCGAGGTTGCCTTCGCGGAAGAGCATCGGACTTCGGTCCCGCCAGCCGGGCAGCTCGGGGATGAAGTCGGTGGGCGAGGCCAGCTCGATGTTCACGCCCAGTCGCTCCTTGAGCTCCGGCAGCTCGCGGAGCAGCGCGTCATCCTCGGGCTCCAGTCGGACGTCGATGTCCAGCGTCGACTTGCGCCAGCCCTCGAGCACGGCCGTCGCGCCGCCCGTCAGGTAGAGGCGCACTCGACGGGCGGCGAGTGCGCCGAGCCGCCGGGCGAGCTGGCGAATGCGCTCCTCGTCAGCGGGCCGCCGCACTCTCGGCCGCCCTCGCAAACGAGATCATCCGTCGCACGAGCGCGTTGTAGCGACTGTGGGCACCATCGCCCTCCGACGCTGCGAGGAGCGCGTAGAGGCGGTGCGACGGAAGCTCCACTCCGGCGTCGGGCACGTCGAGGCCGATCGCCCGCAGCCGTGGCGCTGCCATCGCGACCAGCAACGCGGGCACGCTCTCGTGCCCCCCTCGCAGATCGCGAATGCCCTCCTCGACGAGGTCTCGCCCGGGAAGCTCGTCCGACATCGGCCACGACTCTACGGCAGGTCAGCCCGCCCGGCCCGCGCTGTGGCCGGGGTGCCGCTGGCCCCGCCGCCTCAGCGCTCGGTCCTACTTCCCGATTGTCGCCGCCCGCCGCGCGGTCGCCTCGTCGGCGAGGAGCAGGACGACGAGGTGGACGATGTCCGGCTCGAGGCCGGCCAGCTCGCCGGAGCGGCCGTCCCGCACGTGGTCGGCGACGATCTCGGTGATCGCGTGGACGATCACCTGCGGCGCCATTGGCCAGAGCTCGCCGAGCTCCGGTTGCTCCGCGCGCGCCCACGCCGCGATCGCCCGGAACAGCTCGTGGAAGCGGGCGTACTGGCGCTGACGGTTGGTCATCGCCCGCGGACCGGCGGCCGGCAGCTCGAGCAGGTAGGCGCGGGTCCACACCGGGTGCTCCTGCCACCACTCGAGGTAGCGCGCCGTGCCCCTCCGCAGCGCCACCAGCCAGTGACCGGCATTCCCGAAGTCGAGCAGCTGCTCGAGGATCTCGTCGGCCATCTCGTCTGCGAGCGCGAGAAAGCAGTCGAGCTTGTCGTCGAACAGCTCGTAGAAGGCGTTCTGCGAGACCCGCGCCCGCGCCACCACCTGGTTGACCGTCGTCGCGGCGTACCCCTGCTCGCCGACGCATTCGAGCATCGCCGCCAGCAGCCGCTGGCGCTGGGAGGCCCGCACCTCGGACGGCCTGAGCTTGTGACGGCCCCGCGGGAGCGGCGCCGCCTCGGTCAGATCGAGTCGCCGGGCATTGGAAGACACGCACGTATTCAATCAGCCGCACCGGCTTGACACAATGAAGTAGGCCAGCGTATCCTGATCGCTGTCGGCGGCGGTATCCAGGCCAGCCGCCGTGATCAGGACTTGGCAGAAAGCGGGAGGCTTTACGTGCGGACGGATCGGGACGCGCTGACGCGCAGGACGTTCCTGCGCGGCGCGGGCGCCGGCGCGGTTGCGCTGAGCGCGTTCGGCGCGACCCCGGCGGCGGCGCTCGCGCGGCGGGCTGCCGCTGGACCGGGCGGGCTGTCGCTCGCATCCGGTGCCGACCCCCGCCTCCTTCCCTCGCCGCGGGAGATCCGCCGGCAAGTCGAGGCGATGGTCTCCCTCGGGCCACGCCTGACCGGCACCGCGGCCCAGAACGCCTGGATCGATCAGCTCGAGCAGGACTGGTCAGACGCCGGCGTGGCCGTCACCCGAGACCATTTCACGTTCACCCGTTGGCTGGCCGAGAGCTGGTCGCTCGAGTTGCTCGACGGTCCCGGCGCCGGCCCGGTGCCGATCTCGAGCCCGTTCCCGTACACGGCACCGACGGCACCCGCAGGCGCCGTCGCCCCGCTCGTCTACGCCGGCCCGGTCCCGCTGCCGAGCATCTCCGGCAACCCGCTCGACCTGCTCACCGACCGCTGGGCGCTGGCCCGCTGGCGCAGTGAGCTGGCCACGAACGTCCAGGCGCAGCTGGCCGCCATCCCAGCCGGGGTGAAGGGCAACATCGTGCTCACCGAGGCCCCGGTGCCACCCCTGTCGGCCGGCGACTTCACCCCCTTCGTCACCTACACCTCGGAGCCCCGGGAGACCAAGGCCGTCACCGACCTCTGGAACGACTACAAGCGGATCTGGATCGTCGGCGCGTTCATCCAGTACGTGCTCGAGGCGATCGAGCAGGCCTCGCCCGCCGGCGTCGTCTTCATCCTCGACGCCTCCGCCCGCAACGCGGCTGGCCAGTACACGCCCTACGCGCAGCCGATCTTCTCCGTCCCAGCGGTGTACGTCGACCGCGACACCGGCACGCGGCTGCGCGCCGCAGCCCAGGCGACGCCGAGGGCGCGGCTGACGCTGACGGCCGAGATTGCGCCGAACACGCCGAGCGACAGCCTCGTCGGGGTGATGCCGGGCGACGGCTCCACCGATGAGGTGGTGATCCTCAACACCCACACCGACGGCCAGAACGCGTTCGAGGAGAACGGGGGCATCGCGCTGACCGCGATGGCGCGCTACTTCAAGGCGCTCGGCCGAAAGGCACGCCGGCGCACGCTCGTGTTCAGCGCCTTCACCGGCCACTTCGGGCCGGGACTGCCGCAGGCCCAGGGCTTCGTCGACAACCACCCCGATCTGATCAAGCGCGCGGCTGCGTCGGTCACGGTCGAGCACTTCGGCGCGACCGAATGGCTCGACAACGCGCGCGGCTACTACCCGACCGGGCAGATGGAGATCGGTGCCGCGTGGCACTCCCAGAGCGGTATCGCGGTGCCACTCGTCGAGTCGCTGCGCGCGAACGACTTCTACCGGACCTCGGCGCTGCGCCCGATCGGCGACTACATGGTCGCGGTCGGCGGTCCCTTCCACCGGGCCGGGGTTCCCACGATCTCCTACATCGCGGGGCCCAACTACCTGGTCGATCTGGACCCGAACAACCACATCGACAAGCTCGACACGAACTGGTTCGCGACCGAGCTGCGCTGGCTGGCGGACATCATCCAGCGGCTCGACACGATCCCCAAGGCGCTTCTCCAGGCCGGCGACACGGCCGTTTACTCGACCACCGGCGACCCGCTCGTGCAGACGCCGCTGCCATGACCCGCGCGCTCCGGCTCGCCCTCGCGACGTGGATTACCGCCGCGCTGGCGGCGCCATCCATCGCCGCCGGCCAGGCGCCGGCAGGCTGCGACGCCTCGCTGCCGGTCGTCGCCCATCACGCCGGTGGAGTCGAGGTGACGCTTCCCGCCGGCGCGGCGCTGCCAACCGCCTGCGTCGATCCGATCGGCCATCCCACATCGGAGACCTCCCTGGCGATCGCGGGCGACGGCTCGCTGCTCTTCTCGCCGGCCCAGACGGAGAACACGATGGCCCGCTCGGGCGACGGGGGCGCCACCTGGTCGCTGACCAAGCCGGCCGTCGAGCAGCCGACCGCGTTCTGGAACACGGTCGATCCGTTCGTGCTCGCCGATCGCCGGACGGGCTGGGTGTTCTGGTCCCACGCCACCGGACCCGTCCGCAACGAGGGCTCGCTGCCTCACGTGAGCCCGCTGGCCCAGGGTCTCGGCTTCTATCTGGCCGCCGCCCAGGGCTTCCAGGTCTACGGCTCCTCGGACGACGGCCGGACCTGGACGACGGCCGACTACTCGACGGCGCCGACCGGCGACTGGGAGAAGCTGGCCGTCGGGCCGCCGGCGCCGGCTTCCAGCGGGGCGCCGCAGCCGAGCGGCTATCCGGATGTGGTCTACCTGTGCGCCAACTCCCCCCTCGAGGTGAGCGGCCCCGGTCGCCTGTGCTACCGATCGCTCGACGGCGGGAGGACGTTCAGTATCGCCGGCTACGTCTCACCGTCGGTCGGCGAGCCGGCCGACGTGTGCGAGCCGCTCAACTTCAACGTCCCGGCCGTCGGCCCCGACGGGACGCTATACGAGCCGGCGAGCTGCGAGCGCGGCAACTACATCGCGATCAGCCACGACGAGGGCTCCACCTACACATGGATGGACACCCCTGCCCCGGCCGGCGACGCGCTCCAGGTCGCCATCGACGATTCCGGCAACCTGTACGCGATGTGGCCGGCGGGCGGGTTGCTCTACCTGTCCATCTCCCGTGATCAGGCCAAGAGCTGGAGCTCGCCGATGATGATCTCCGGTCCGCACCTGCTCGGCGCCGATCTCCCCGAGCTCGCCGCCGGCGCCGCCGGTCAGGTTGCCGTCGTCTACTACGCGAACACGACGCCGAGCGCATCCCTGCTCACCGCCTACGTGACGCAGACCGCCGACGCGCTCGCCGCCCAGCCGCTGTTCTACACCGGCGCGCTCAACGATCCCACGCATCCGCTCTTCCACGACTACGGATTGAGCGACGCGCCGCGCGCCGACTTCATCGGCGGCGGCTACGACCGCGCCGGGACCGCGTACTGGGCCGGCTTCGTCAAGCAGCTCGGGCCGCCGGACGCCGACGAGAACATCGCCACCGTCGGTGAGGCGGGCACGCTGCTCTTCTCCCCGTCCACGCCGAGGAGCCTGCCATGAGCCGCCGCCTGGTCGGCGCCCTCGCCGCAGCAATGCTGCTCGTGTGCGGTACGGCCCGGGCGGCGGTCCCGCCGCCGCTGTCGGCCGACACCACCCCGGCCGACATCGCCTCCACCTATGGCAGCGGCGACTTCGGTCAGTGGACGGTCGACGGCTGGGGCCTGCCCGCCTACGACTACGCGATCGACGAGGAGCACGATCCGATCGCCGCCCAGCCCGAGCTGAGCGGGGCGGTCGACGCGTGGAGCCAGCTCGGCAACGACCACATCGTCGCCGACGCCTCCAACCACGGCTACGTGCAGCTCTGGAGCCAGGACCGCCTCTACCAATGGATGAACTACTACGACGCCTCCCACCAGCACTATGCGGGCGGGTACGGCTACCTGAACGTGGGCGGGCGCGTGATCTCGACGCTCTACGACGACCGGCCGGCCGGCGCGACCACGCAGCGGCGCTTCGGAGTCGGCTACTACGCGAAGGAGACGAGCGTCCCGGGGCTCAGCGAGCACGACACCGTCTACGCGCCGTTCGGCGACGACAGCGTGCTCCTTCACGACGTGACGATCACCAACACTGGCAGCCAGACGCAGACCGGCTCCTACTTCGAGTACTGGGACGTGAACCCGGAGATCCAGGCGGCGGGGCAGATCCCACGCGGCTATCAGTCGCCCGTCTGGAACCCGGCGACGAAGACGCTGTCGGTGGCGCAGCTGCCCGACGACATCGACACGCAGCCGCTGAGCATCTTCGCCTCGGCCCTCGACGCGCCGGTCAGCGCCTACGACGCGAGCACGAGCGCGTTCTTCGGCTCCGGCACGCGAGCGGTGCCCGCAGCGGTCGCCTCGGGCCACCTGACCGACGCGGTCGCACCGCCAGACCCGAACGGCGCCAACGGGCAGGCGATGTTCGCCTTCCAGAGCCCGTTCCACCTCGCGCCCGGGCAGAGCGTCACGCTGCGCTACGCGTACGGGTATGCGCAGCCCCCCGCGGTAGCGGAATTGCTGAACCGCTACCGCGGGCAGACAGATCCTCTCGCCGCCAGCGAGCGGCGCTGGGCAGGCTGGCTGCCGCAGATCGACGTTGGGCCTAATTACGCGTGGCTCTCGCGGGAGCTCGAGTGGGACGCCTACACGGTTCGCTCGGACGCGACCTACGAGGCGATGTGCGGCTACCACATCCTCTCCCAGGGCGGCTACTACCAGTACTGGTTCGGCTTCCAGGGCGCCTTCCGCGACCCGCTCCAGCACATGCTCCCGATGATCTGGTCAGACCCCTGGCTTGCCCGGCAGGTGATCGAGTACTCCGCCCACGAGCAGCCTGCCGTCGGCGGCCAGCTCCCCTATGCGCTGATCTCGGGTTGCCGGCGCTACGACCTCGGCACATCCGACGATCTCGACCAGTGGCTGCTGTGGGGGACCGCCGAGTACGTGCTCGCGACGCGCGATTGGGGCTTCTTGAACACCCAGATTCCGTACTACGAGGGAGCCGGGTCGGGGACGTTGTGGGACCACCTGAAGCTCGCCTTCCGCCACCAGGAGGACGTCGTGCGGACCGGGCCCCACGGCGAGTACCTGACCGGCGCGACCGGCGACTGGAGCGACTTCTCGACCGAGCTCGATCAGATGACCGAGTCCGATCTCGTCACCGCCCAGGCGGCGTACATGTACCCGCGGCTCGCGCTCGTCGCGGATCACATCGGCGACCACGCCTTCGCGGCGCAGCTGCGGACCGCGGCGGCGCGGGATCTGGCCACGGTGAAGGGCCAGTACGTACCGGGCGGCTGGTTCGCGCGCGGCTACTCGGGCACGCGTCAGTTCGGCGTCGGCTCGATGTTCTCCGAGCCGCAGCCGTGGGCGCTGCTCGCGGGGGCGGCAAGCACGCAGCAGGCTGCCAAGGTGGTTGCCAACTACCGCCGCTTCCTGGTCGGGATCGGCGCGCCTCACGGGCCGAGCAAGATCGGTGCCGCGCTGGCGCCGGGATCGGGGGACCCGGGCGCGACCGAGCAGACCGAGCCGCCGGTCAACGGCAGCACCGAGTGGCCGGGGGGCGCCTGGTTCGCCGTCAACGGCTGGTGGACGTGGGCGCTCTCCGAGCTCGACGGCACGGTGCCGGGCGCGGCCGCTGACGCCTGGGACGAGTTCGAGCGCAACACGCTGGCCGCGCACGCGGTCGCCTTCCCCGACCACTGGGACGGCGTGATCTCGGTCGACGACGAGTGCGCCGCGTACTACCAGTCGCCCGACTCGGGCTGCGGCATCGGCCTGACCACCGGCGAGGGCGTGGTCCCCGGCTACGACACGCAGATCATGCACCAGCCCGCCTACAGCCTCTTCGACCTGCTGAAGCTGGCCGGGCTCGACACCACGGCGACCGGCTACCGCATCGTCCCCCACCTGCCGACCACCACGTTCGACGTGCGCTTCCCGGAGGTCGGGATCGCCCAGCAGCCGGGGCTGATCCGCGGCTACGTCACGACCGCCGGTGGCAACGTGACGATGGACGTGGCGCCGCCGCCGGGCGTCAGCGCCTCCGACGCCGTCGCGTGGGCGGACGGGAAGCAGGTCGCGGCGCAGGTCGCCGGCGGGCTCGTGCAGTTCACGCTGCCGACGCGTGCGGGTCGAGCCGCGGATTGGGCAGTGTCTTGAAGCACCGCTGGGTGCTGGCGATCTTCGCCGCCGCTGGGCTAGCGGGCCCTGCGGCGGCGGCGCGCGCGGCGGGACCACCGCCGCTCTCCGCCGACACGAGCCAGCCCGGGATCGCCTCCACCTACGGGAGCGGCGACTTCGGGCAGTGGAGCGTCGACGAGTGGGGCCTGCCGGTGTACGGCTACACCGACGACGAGCTCACCGACCCGCATGCGGCCCAGCCCGAGCTGGCCGGCTCGACAGCCGCTCAGCACCAGGTCGGCAACGACAACATCAAGGGGATGGCGTTCAACGACGGCTACACGCAGCTTTGGAGCCAGCAGTTGCTCGCCCAGTGGGCGAACCAGTACGACCCCACGCACCAGCACTACGCCGGCGGCTACGGCTACCTGAACGTCGGCGGTCGCGTGGGAAGCACGCTGTACGCCGACCACCCGACCGGCGAGGGCTTCGAGCGGGACTTCGGCGTCGGCTACTACCGCAAGGCGATCGACTTCGCCGGCCTGCACGTGCAGGAGGACACGGTCGCGCCGTTCGGATCGGATCCCGTGCTGCTCGACGACGTGACGATCACCAACACGACCTCCAGCCCGGTCAGCGCCTCGTGGTTCGAGTACTGGGATGTCAACCCGGTCTCGATGCTGGCGAACGAATCGGTCACCCGCGGGCTGCTCAGCCCGACCTGGGATGCGGCTGATCGGACGCTGTCCGTCGCACAGTTCGGGGACGACCCGCGCGACGTCGCACCGCTGTCGATCTTCGCCGCCGCGCTCCCGGGTGGGGCGGTGTCCTATGAGACCTCGGTGCCGAGCTTCTTCGGGAGCGGGACGCGGGCGGCGCCGGCCGAGGTGACCGCGGACCGCCTCTCTCAGACGATCGCTCCGCCCAACGTCCCCGGTCAGACGGGCAAGACGCTGTTCGTGCTCCGCTCGCCGGTGTCGCTGGCGCCTGGCGCGTCGGTGACCCTGCGCTACCTGTACGGGATGGCGCACCCGGCCGCGATCGCTGGGCTGGTGGCGCGCTACCGTGCCGATCCGGACGCGGAGGACGCCAGCGAGCACGCCTGGCTCGGCTACCTCCCCAAGGCGGACTTCGGCTCGCAGTACACGTGGGTGGCACGCGAGCTCGAGTGGGATGCCTACCTGCTGCGCTCGGCGACGGTCGACGAGGAGCGGTGCGGCGAGCACACGATCACGCAGGGCGGCTACTACCAGTACGGCGATGGCCTCAACCTCGGTGAACGCAGCTGGGATCACTACGAGCTGCCGATCGTCTACTCCGATCCTGAGCTGGCACGCGAGATCCTGCTCTACACGATCAAGTTCCAGCCGGCGGGCGCCGCGCAGGACGCCCAGCTCCCCTATGGCTCGGGGCCGTTCTGCGAGCGCGTCGACCTCGGCACCTCGAACGACCTCGACTTCTGGCTGCTGAACGCGGCCGCCGAGTACGGACTCGGGACCCGGGACCTCGGATTCTTCGAGCGGCAGGTCCCCTATTACGACTCGCCGGTGAGCGCGAGCGTCTGGCAGCACCTGAAGGTCGCCTTCGAGCACTCCGAGAGCCTCCGCGGGCCGAACGGCGAGTACCTGATGGGTTCGACCGGCGACTGGAGCGACTTCTCGACCGAGTTCGAGCAGATGACCGAGTCGACGCTCGTCACCGCGCAGCTCGCCTACGCGTATCCGCGCCTCGCGCAGCTCGCCTCGCTCGCGGGCCAGAGCGCGTTCGCGGCGCAGCTGCGGGCAGCCGGCGCGCGCGACCTCGCGGTGGTGCGCGGCCAGTGGACGGGCAGCGGCTGGTACTCGCGCGGCTACGCGGGTAATCGCCAGGTTGGCTCCGGGGTGATCTTCGAGGAGCCGCAACCGTGGGCGATCCTGGCTGGAGCCCCCACCGTCGCCCAGGACGCGAAGCTGTTCGCCAACATCCATCGTTACCTCGACGGCTACGGCGCGCCGGGTGGCCCGACCAGGATCGGCTCAGCGATCGTGCCGGGGATCGACGACCCGGGCGTGACCGAGCACGGGCCGGTGCCGACCGTCGACGACCTGCCGGGGGCGCCGCAGATCTACGCCGACGATCCGGCCACCAACACGCTGTCGGGCGCCGACGAGTGGCCGGGCGGGGTGTGGTTCGATCCGAACGGGTGGCTGACGTGGGCCTACGCCAGCCTCGACGGCGTCGTCCCGGGCGCCGTCGACGACGCCTGGAGCGAGTACCTGCGCAACACGCTGGCCAATCACGCGACCCAGTTCCCCGCGCACTGGGCCGGCACGATCTCGGTCGATGACGCGTGCTACGGCTACTACTCGGCGGCGCCGCAGAACTGCGGGATCGGCCTCTCGACCGATTTCGACGGGGAGATAACCGAGCAGCCGACCTGGATGGTGATGGACGCGATCCGCCTCGCCGGCGTGACGCCGGTGCAGGGCGGCTACGACATCACCCCGCACCTGCCGATGTCGAGGTTCTCGCTGCGGCTGCCGCAGGTCGGGGTCGCCTCGGCGCCGGGCGTCCTGCGCGGCTACGTGCGCCCGGTCGGCAGCGGGCGCCTGGTGATGCACGTCGCGCGGCCGCCAGGCTCTGCCGGCGCCATCCACGCGTTCGCAGATGGCCGCGCCGTCGCATCGTCGGTTTCCGGGGGACTCGTGACGTTCGTGCTCCCGGCGCGCGCGGGGCGTGCCGCCGACTGGGCGGTCACCGGCTGAGAGGCTTTTGTGAGCCGCCCGGGGCGGTCAGGACCGCTCGCGCCGCATTGTGGCCGGGGATGCCGCTGACGCCTCCGCCGCGGCGGGCGGCCGCCCCACAACGCCAGACGTTGGGCACGTCCGTCTCGACCCCCCAGTGGCCGACCTCGTCGTCTGACTCGGCGAACGGCCAGCTCAGGTCGCGATGGAAGATGTGGCCGCCAGGGAGGCCGAGCTCGGTCTCGAGCTCGAGCGGGGTGAGCGCCTCGAGGCCGAGGATCAGCGGCTCGATCGGCTCGCCCAGCGCGCTGTTCAGCGAGACGAGCGTGGCCTCGACGGCCGCGCGCTTTGTCTCGTCGTGGTCCGGGCCTCCGAACAGGCGCGCGGGCATGTGGAGCGCGAAGATGCCCAGCGCGTGGGCACCGGCTTCGCGCAGCTCGTCGCCGAGGATCGAGGGGTCGCTGAGCGAGTGGCAGTAGACGTCGCACGGCGGGGTCGTCGGGATCCGGCCGGTGGCCGCCTCCTCATAGGCGCGCTGCAGCTGTTCGTAGCCCTCGTTGACGTGGAAGGTGCCGGCGAACGCGCGCTCGGGCGGTGACGCGCCGTCGCGCAGGCGCGGGAGGCGGCGCAGAAGCAGGTTGAGCTTGAGCTGTGAGCTCTCGGCTGGCTGGCCGTCCAGACCGATCGGCGCGTTCAGGAGGACGTGCCGCGCGCGGTGCCGCGAGCCGTCGGCGCATGCCACCTCGGCATCGACGCCGTCGCTTTCGACGGCGGTCACCTCCGCGTGGGTGCGGATCTCGGCGCCAGCTGCGAACGTGACCGCGGCGAGCTCGTCGGTGAGCTTGCCGATCCCGCCGACGGGCACGTCCCAGCGTCCGTGTCCGTCGCCCACCACGTGGTAGACGAAGCAGCGGTTCTGGCGCAGGCTCGGGTCGCCCGCGGACGCGAACGTGCCGATCAGCGCGTCGGTGAGAACCGTGCCGCGCTCGGTGTCGTCGGGGAGGTCACGCTCAAGCGCGTTCCCGAGCGGGCGCTCGAAGAGGTCCTCCCAGAGCCGTTCGTCGGCGACGACGGTGCGGCGGAAGTCCTCGCGGCCGAGCAGCGGCTCGGTGAGCGTCGGCGCCACGCGCTCGGCCAGCCCCGCGATCCGCTCCTGCCAGCGCCTCAGCTCGGGCGAGCGGTCGTGTGGCGCGGGACGCTCGCGCAGCTCGAGCTTCAGGCCGAGCTCCGCGCGCAGCGCGGCGGGGAACAGGCTGACCAGATAGGCGTAGCGCGAGAGCCGCGCGTCGAAGCCGGGGAACAGCTGCGCGGACACGGCTGCACCGCCGAGGCGCGCGCTGCGCTCGAGCACCCGCACCGACATGCCGGCCCGCGCGAGCAGCGCTGCCGCGACGAGGCCGTTGTGGCCGCCGCCGACCACGACGGCGTCGAGTGCGCTCGCTGGCACGGCGCAACTATGACTCGTGGCTACGGTTGAAGGTGGACATGCGCCTGCGCCTCGCGATCGTCAGCCTCCTCCTGATCCTCTGCGTCCCGGCCGTCGCGTCGGCCACAACCTGGCGGGCGGTCAAACTGCCGCCGCACGCGAGCCTCAGCGCGGTCAGCTGCCTCGAGGTGAACTGGTGCGAGGCGGTCGGGGGCTGGCAGAACAGACTCGAGGAGGCGCACTGGAACGGACGGAGCTGGACGGTCTCGACGAAGCTGCCCAACCGGCGCTCGTCCAGCCTGTCGGCGATCGCCTGCCGCTCGCGCCGGTTCTGCATCGCGGTGGGCAACGTCGCGCCCGGGCAGTTCAAGCCGGTCGAGCCGCTGATCGAGCGCTGGGACGGCCACCGGTGGCGCGTCGACTCGGCCCCCAAGCCGCAGGCCCCGAAGGGCTACCGAGCGATGAACACGCGCCTCTACGGCGTCGCCTGCCCGGGCGCGAAGCTGTGCTTCGCCGTCGGCCAGGCAGTGCCGTTCGGCGCCGGCGCGGCGCCGGGAGTGCCGCTGATCGAGCGCTGGGACGGTCGGCGCTGGCATCTGATGAGCGGGGCGCGTGGCGCGCAGTCGCCCCTGATGTCCGTCTCGTGCACCTCGACACGGGCCTGTACGGCCGTCGGGAGCTTCAGGCACGTCGTCGGCAACCCGACTGCGAACAACGAGCAGACCGAGTACCCGGTGACGATCGAGCGTTGGGACGGGTCGCGCTGGTCGGCGCAGTCGGTCGCGCCTCCGGCCGGCACCCCTGGCGTTCAGCTGTTCGGCGTGTCCTGCACGAGCGCCACCGCGTGCGCCGCGGCGGGCTCGGCCGGCCCCAGCCTCACCGCCACGTGGAACGGGGGTGGGTGGACGGCGCAGACCTTGACCGGACCGCCGGGCGGCCGGCTCAACGCGATCGCGTGCCAGACGTCGGCCTCGTGCATGGCGGTCGGCCAGTGGACGAGCGCCGACGGCCGCACCGGGCCGTTGAGCGCGTTCTGGAACGGCACCGGCTGGGCCCAGACGGTGATCCACCGCGGCCCGACCTGGCTCACGTCGGTGTCCTGCCCGGCCCTGGGCTGGTGCATGGCGGTCGGATCGACGATCGCCGAGATCTGGCGCTGAGTCGCTAGGTTGGCCCGAACCGACCTACGGTTCGGGCGCCATCACGCCCAAAGCGGAGGAACCTCCTCCTGCCGGCGCGCGCGAACCTTGACACTCGCGTGTCAAGGTTCGCGCGAACGCTGGTAGGATCGAAACATGCGCGACTTCCTGGCCGCCACGCGCGAGCGCGTCGTCGTCTTCGACGGCGGTATGGGCGCGACGCTCGAGATGTTCGATCTCGACCTCGAGCAGGACTACCGGCTGCCCGGCCGCTGCCACGAGGCGCTCGTGCT